>Ga0315277_10000313_pt1 | contig 79625 bp, 64 predicted proteins | sample YL17G05_15_MG_FD_203695 | JGI IMG/M metagenome (GOLD analysis project Ga0315277, IMG submission 203695) | Sediment microbial communities from Yellowstone Lake, YNP, Wyoming, USA - YL17G05_15 | ecosystem: Environmental > Aquatic > Freshwater > Lake > Sediment | place: USA: Wyoming | collected...
AACTCGGACGCCGTATCGGCATCGGCGGAAAGAAAATCAAGTACGGCGAAAAAGTGCAGAGCGGTATGCGCCTTGTCGACGGCCTTATCGTTGAAGAAGAAGGCACCACCCTTCTCGAGGAACGCCGCAAGCTTAGCCAGGGCGGGGTGCTTGTCGTGAATATCATTGTTGATAAGCGCACCAAAAAATTCAAATCGGTCAACATCGCCAGCCAGGGATTTATAAGCCCATTGAACAGGGACATCTTCGCCAAGGCGCAGCAAATTCTACAGGACAGCCTCTCCGCCCTACGTGAAACCGACTTCATCGGCTATACCACCTATAGAGCCAAAATCGACGAAAAATTGGAGCGCTACATCTGGAAAAACACCAACCGCCGCCCAAGCATCCTGATTAATGTGATTGAGGCGTAGGCCGAATTGGGGACAGGCCTGATGCGAATAGGAGACCGGGACAGTGGGCCTTCTAAAAAAGGTAAGAGATATGGGTGCCACGGACAAAATGAATGGCGCATGTTTTATATGCGTCATTCATTTTGCCCGTGAATGGCTTGAATGAGCACACACAAACACGGGTAAGCTTGAAGACTCGCTTATCCGTGGCACCCAGGTTTGCTCCATGTTGGAAGAATGGCTTCTTCAAAAGCCCCCGCACCCAATTGGGGTTGAAATTATCAATCGGTTTCTTTTACCGGCTTCAGAAATAAATGCATCAACGCCCCAGGGGAGTAACCGACTTGCGCTACCCATCCATCAACTTCCCCGCGCTCCGCATCCGTCAACTCCCCTCTCCACTTAACAAGATGCATCAACGCCGCCCTGCCTTCAGGCATATCGAATTGCTTGATATTGTTGGATGCATAGCCGCTGCGCGTGTATTCAAGCGCCGAATCAAGGGTGCGTCGCAGCAACCCCTTATCAATCAGCCCCTTCCCCGCGGCATGCTCCCACGCGAGACACGCGAGATATAACCCATCATCGACAGGGCCATTGATTATTTCATGTGGAATTTTATCAGCCTGCGACGCCAATCCTTCCTGCAGCGCAATAAGCACGGGGTATGCCGCAACGAGCAACTTTTTCATCCGCGCGGCATCTTCCGCCAATGCAAGTTCCCATATGAACGCAGCGCAATAGGCCCGCACGAAATCACCCCTCTGAAGCAGCAAATCGTCCGGAAGAATTCCCCTGCCATCCTCCGGCAATTTCCCCTTGATGAATGGAAGGATATCTTCATCCAGCGCCATTCGCGCATCATTGCCGATGTTCTGTTTATCCGACTTGGACATCATCGTGCCGAGTACGTCCCATCCCATTGCCGCCCACAAGATTTTCTCCAGCGACGACGCATCTGTGAAGCCCTCTCGGGGAGCCAAAGCTCCATCAATTTCATTAACGGCCACCGCCAAATATTTCCGGTTGATTGTTGAGAAAGTCGATGCCGCGATGATTCCAGGTGCTGCCGGATATTCACCCGCTTCCCCCCTCTCCCACTTCGCCCACAGGTCCTGGGCAAGTTGCATCATTGCTTCGTACGGCCCCTCCCCGCGCGCGGTACCGAACAGCCGTGCATCCTGGGCGTCGCATACGAGCCGTGGATGCTCGCGGGTATCGACGGACACCTCAAACGCGGGGATGCCCACGGGTTTCTGGGCATTGAAATCCGTGAATCTGGTTCCGGCTATATTCTCTCCCGTCCCGGATTCTCCCCCGCCTTCAACCGCCTGCTTGCCTTTGTCAACCTGGGTTGAATCCTTTGGCTTTGCGCAATCGACCCATACCTGACTCAGTGCGATTATGGCGACAAGGAAGAGGGACAGAAATACTTTTTTGCTTATACTTCTCAGGTATCTTTTAATTTCCATGGTTTAATGATAAAATATGGCCTTTAATATAACAATTACCTAAGGTGGTAAGTATGAGGAAAATGCGACTGATTCTTATTCTGGTATGCCTTATCATCGCACTGGTGTTATTCAGCTGCCAGCAGAAACCAGCTGATACTACCAAAGGCCCAAAGACCCCTGAAACTGGAAAGACCACGCCCACAACTCCAGTTCCTCCCGAGAAGCCCATAACCTCCGGCCCCGAGGGGCAGACGGTGCCACCCGGCGGTGAACCGGCAAAACCCGGCGAAACAACCCCTGGTGGAACCATAACACCCACACCCCCTGGCGAACCCCCAAAGAGAGAAGCCCCTCCAGGATTGGCTATTTACACCCAGAACTGTGTAACATGCCACAAGGTCTCCAACAAACCTGATATCCCCGGCAAGGGTAACACCGATTTGGCCGGTGTTGGCAAGAAGTACGATCCTGTCAAACTGAAGGCCAAACTTGGGACACCCCCGCATGATGCAATTATTAAAAAGCTGAAAGCAGAGGACCTTGATAACCTTATCAAGTTCATTTTGACCCTGTGACGAAAAAGGCCTACCAGAACTCTCAACAAGAGAAAAAACCCACGAGGATGCTCGTGGGTTTTTTCTCTATCAGGTGGCCGCCGCACAACCATTGGCACATCGGACTTGCCGTTTACCGCTGCTTCCTTCCGGACCTGACGGGGTTCGCGGTGAACGATCGCCCGGCCGACGGCGACCGTAGCCAATTATACGCTAACTACCATATACAGGCAATCTCAACAACGCACATGATTAATGCTCATACTGACTCTGTCGGGATGTCCAAATCTCAAGGGGGGAATATATTATGTTTCCTAAGTCAATTCCTGCGGGCCGCCATTGCCGTTGGGGTTTCCCTTTATAAGCCCCACTCCCTCGAAAAGATAATGGAAGCAGAACCAGATTGTGCTCCAGAGGATAGCCATATCGAACCCGAAACTTCGCTTTGAAATGTAGTAGAGGTCAAGGCGAAGCTTGCTGCGTATCTGCAGCGAATCCTTCTCTTTAATCTGGGCGAGGCCCGTAATCCCTGGCTTGACAAGATGCCGCGCGTTGAAGTTGGGGAATTCGCGGGAAAATTTTTCAACGAAATATGGGCGCTCCGGCCTTGGCCCCACTACGCTCATATGCCCGAGCAGAACATTCAGGAACTGGGGCAGCTCGTCTATTTTGGATTTGCGTATGAACCGGCCAATACGCCCGGGACGCGAATCACAATCCAAAGTGGTTATAACCGGCCCGTTCGCCTCGGCGTCTTTCGGCATGCTGCGCAATTTGAGTACGGTGAATATCCGGCCGTTCTTGCCGACCCTCTTCTGCTGATAGAACATTCTGCCCCGGGACTCCAATTTCATCATGAGGCCACATACGAGAATAAATGCGAATCCCAGGATAATGAAGACCAGGGAAAAGGCTATATCGAAAAGGCGCTTTACGGTCTCATAACCGAACCGCGTATTTACGATTATACGCGGCTCTTCATGAGCCCTGGCTAAAAGGATCTGTGATTCTTTAATCGCCGTCATGGTTTTACTGCTTAACCATATATTATAGCATACCCTTTTGCCTAACATACTTAGAGGTCATAAAAATGAAAAAAATATTCCTCCTCAGGCTTTTTTCCTTCCAACGACCCCACAGTAGCTTTTGACTGCCCAGCTACCGGTCCGAATACTACGACATCAATAGTCTCCTCATCGGCAACTTCAAGTTGCCCGTTTCTAAAACTTTATTATGGTATAAATTCCATTCATCTATGAGCCCTGGGCAAGGGAAATACTCTCGGAACTATGACTGTGTGCGCTCTTCGGAATTGAGGCCCTTAGAATTCTGAATAGCTTCTTATATAAATTTATGTCTTCGTATAATAAGGACAAAAAGGGACATAGGGGAAAGAATGACCCGCGTACACCGCCCGAACATGACCTCAAACTCCCTTCCCGTGGGGATCGAATATATCGACACCCCGAAAAGCCCATCACGAGCGGCTTACAAGCGGTGGCTGATACGCCATCCCGCCCCCATATACGGAATGATTCTTGCACGTATACAGCATCGCAAGCCGGATTGAGGAGCGCGCGATGGAAAATGACATGAAATTCCTCCAGATGATCCTTCCCGTCGAATTCGACGATGAAATCCTCCGTATCCTTGAGGAGGACGATGAGGATTGGGACTTGGCCTATGCGTATAACCGTAATTATCCGATGAATTAGGAAGCTTTCTCACCCTTAAATAGATAGAAGAACCCCGATTCGATCGGGGTTTTTCTATATCTGCCCACTTGCACGGGCTTCGGCGAATTCCTGGAATCCCTGATTGCCGGTTGCTTCATCCTGCGCTATAAGGTTTAATTGGTCTTAAGGGGAGGGGTTATTTTAACGGCGTTGCGTTTATTTCAGAGGTGCTTTTGTGTATAAAACAACTATGACGCTTCGGATCCTTGCCTTCTTCATAATGGCTTTAGCCTTGACGTCAGCCATGAGCTGCCAGGCAAAGCAGCCCAATGATCCGCAAAAGGGGCTCGATATGCCCGTCGCCACCATCGACGGGGAAACAATAACATTGGCTGATGTGGTCAATCACCCGGGTATCCAGGATATCGTGGGCCAGATCATCCTTGAGAAGCTTGTCTTGAAAAAAGCGGCCGAACAGAAATTTGAAATCACGGATGATAATGTGTATGAAGCAATGCAGCCCTATGTGGAAAAGCAGGGGGGACGCCGCAAATTCCTGGACGAGCAACACCAGAAAGGGCTGACTCTCAAGAAAACCATCTACTTCGGAAAGGTCGGCCTGCTTCAGGAAAAAATCGTTGACAGCTTGCTTACGGAACCCACCTATGATGAAGTGGTTGCATTCCTCCAAACCGACACCGGCAGATTAGCCTACAAGCTAAAAGCCCAAGAGCTCGGCAAAAAGCCGGAAGACATCACCGTTGAAGAAGTTTATGATATGGCCCTTGACCGCGTAAGGGAAACTAAGCGGAGGGATTTGTACGATAAGTTGGAGAAGGAAATCCTTCCTGCCGGCCATGAAGTCGTAAACCTCATGAAGGCTGCGGTTATGGATGATGCCGAAGGCGATACATGGGCCGCCTTGGAACCCGCTCCACCAGAGGAAGGATATGAGCCCTCCGGCGAAGTGACCCCGGAGCAGATAATAAATGGAGGGAGCGAAGGCCTGCCATCTGAAGGAAATGTAAAGAAGGGTGAATGAGAATTCATTTGGGGTCGAGGAAAAAAACAAAGCAATTTATTTAAGCGATAACCACACATTTGTATAGGTAAAATTCGCCGATAACCCCTTGGAATCCCTTTACTAATGCGGGTTTGCGCGATTAATCGTCTTCGGGAAAATTCGTGAAAGTTTTCGCAAACATGTAGAAATATGAGAAGACCTATGGTAATATGGTGTCGTCAATTGTTCGGGAAGCTCTTGAAAGTCACTCAGTAGTCAGGGCTTTTACACGTAGCCGAACATTGACTGAATGAGCAGAATGGCCTCCCTTTCCATAAGAACCCCGGCGCCCGCCGGGGTTCAGGTTATTTTCAGAACACGAAATTGGGTTTAAAGCAGGCCCAAAAATTTTTAGTAAAAAAAGGGAATTACATCTTGACAAGAATGTAGAATCCGCGTATATTTATTAGCGGTAAGATACAGTCATTAATTAGCACATCAATCGGCCTCCCTTTCCTGAAACCCCCGGCTCCCCAAAGCCGGGGTTTCTCTTTCTAAAATTCAGCGCACAAGTAATCATAAAATGCGTTATCATCTTACCGTGAACATCAAACCCCATTACAAACGAATACTCATCGCCACTACAAACCGTGGCAAGGCGGCGGAAATCGCTGAACTATTAATCGGATGCGCGGCTGAATTCATCAGTCTTGATTACCTTCAACAAGTTGCGGAACCTGCGGAGGACGGGTTCACATTTGCGGAGAATGCACGAATCAAGGCAGGGTATTATGCAGCCAAGTACAATCTCCCCACGGTGGCCGACGATTCGGGTTTGATGGTTGATGCGCTCAACGGGGCCCCGGGAGTGCATTCATCGCGCCTCGTTCCCAAAGGTGCAGGCGACATGGCGCGAAACAAAAAGCTCCTCGCAATGATGGAACATATCATCGAACCCGAAAAGCGCCTGGCAAAATTCATTTGCGTTGCATGCTTCGTTGAGCCTGCTGAACATATTGAGTTTGTTGAGGAAGGTGAGCTGACAGGCACAATTGCGTTTGAACCTTCGGGAGATGCCGGTTTCGGCTTCGACCCGCTATTCATCCCCGATGGCTATGACCGGACCGTTGCGTCGTTAGGTCTGGGTACGAAGAACCGCATCAGCCATCGAAAGCGTGCCTTTGAAAAACTCGCGCACAGAATAAAAGGTCATTGGCAAGAGTGATGGCCTGAGATGCTGCTAAAGATTCTTCCACTTTGGAATGCGGTTTATTTCAGGAAACCGAAAGTTTTGAGGATGAAGACAGTATCACCATCGGGTGTTTCATACGGTTTAAGGTATTTCTCCACCAATTGCTTAAGCCCTTCGCTGAGCTTTTCCTTGATTACTACAGCATCCTCGGAACGGATCGTTATCAGGGAATTGGATTCAATGGCGGGTTGATCGGGGCGGGGGATGCCATCTCTGTGCTCATCGATTATCGCCTGGGCGAAACAAGTTATTTCCCCCGGCTTGCCCGTGGCCGATTCATCCCGCTTCTGATATTCCGTTGTAAGTCTGTAGTATTTCTCCTCGATGTTGCCTCGAAGCTTCTCGCATCGGACAAGCTCAACTATCCCGCATTCAAGCAGCACCTTGATGTGGTGGTAAAGGGTATGCGGGCGTATCCCCATCTGCACAGCCACCTGCTTGACGGTATGAGGGATACTGAGATGCTCAATCATCCCTAAACGTAACGGGCTGGAGAAAGCCTTATGTCTCAAATAATCCGAGTTTTGGAGGGTCATGACTTTGCTCCGCGTGATTATTCCTTTGCTAAGGAAATATTATATTTTGGCCTATTCTTTTCCCTGATAATCCTTTCTGTAAAACGCCTCCTGGCGCCTCAAGGGCAAGCAATTCATCCTGACTAATAACCAGGGACTCCCCCCAATGTGGATTAAAACCGCCACCTTCAGCAGCCCCTTTGTCAGATTCATCCCCTATTATACAAATTTTACCGGAAATATAAAGGGATTATCCGGTTTTAAGGCAAATTGTTATTACTTAAGCCAGCGGAGGACTACTCCAAAACAGAAAACCCCCCTTATTCAGGGGGGGAGTTTGGCAGGGGAGAACGGGATTATTTGAAAGCCGTTTGAACCTCAACCCGGAGAGTATCAAACGAGGAGTCCTTGGAGATACGGTTCCCGTTGACATATAAAACCTGAAGGTCGGTGTTCATCAACCATCGATATAGGAACCCCGCCGCCCAGAATGTGCAGTCCCCCTGGCCGCGCGCGGAATCGGAAATCCAACTGAGCACGCTGTTGGCTTCGATGCGGCCCAACTCGGCGAAGAACGCGAAGTCGCTTGGCTCCTTCACTTGGCCTATATCGAGCCTTCCCCAAAGGGCATCCAAGTAGCCGTCCTCGCCTTCGACAGCTTCATCGGCGAGGTTCTTCAGATAGTCGGCCGTAAGCTTGAACGGTGTGCTTCCAGTATCCCAGGTATAACGTCCGAGGATGTCAAGCGCAGAATAATTGCCGCTGTCGATACGATTGAAATTCCAGTTGCTTTTAAGGTCGCCGTCCTTCATCTTCATCTCAATCAAGTCCCATGCGCCGCTGCTGATGAAGTTATATGTGCAGTACAGCTCGAACCCCTTGGTCAGCAAGTCTTCCTTTCCTATCTGGCCTATGACATACAGGCCCTTCTCCTCAGGGACCATCTCGGCTAAGTTGAAGACAAAACCATCTTCGTTCTTATAGTTCTGGCTTGCCCCTTCAACATTGGTGTTTGCGTCCATGGTGACATCCGACTTCTGCCATGTAGGAGGGAACTTGCCGCATAACACTTTCCAATCCTTCATCATTTCCGGCGTCCAGGTCAGATAAGCCTGATCGAGCCAGAACGGTTTCCTGGTGAACTCATCTTTGAGATCCTGGAAAGTGTTGGTCGGGTCCTCATTGTTCCCTGATGCAAGCTGCCCTGTGAAGTTAATCTGCTCGTTCACCGGGGCTTCCATTTTGAGCCGAAACCTTATACGTGGCCTGTGAGCCTCTTTATCGCCGGAAGTATCCCTCTGGAAACGCAGGCGGGCGTCACCGCTGAAGCGTATTTTCCCCAATTTCTTGTTAATGTCCTCGACATTCTTATCCAAGCTCCCGACATCTTCCTTAAGGGTTGATACATCCGATTCAACCGTGCTGATGCGGGTTTCGTGGTCGGCGAGAGTAGCCTTTATTTCCTCAAGCTCGGCCTGGAATTCCTTTTTCAGCACATCAACCATCGCCGTGATATCAGGAGTAATCTCCCCCTTGTCTGCACCCTCGCCCTCCTCATTCTCCTCGGCTTCAGTCTCCTCAATCGCGGAGATGGCCCTCGCAAGGGCTATGGCGAAATCATAGCGCGTCAAAACCTGTTCCCCGTTGAACTTACCCCACTCATCACCCTTCAGAATTCCCCTTTCATAGAGATACTGGACGGCATTATACGCGTAGTGTCCAGCCGGTACATCATCGAATCCGCCTGCGAACGACGGCGCCGCGAATCCGAGAAGCACCAAGACAGCCAAAGTACTCAAAATAACCCTGTGTATCAAACCAAACCTCCTGTTGAATAGTATTAATGTTCTGAACACCCTTTCCATGATGTGAATACACCCACCGGCTTTTTAAGAGCAATATATATAATAAATCCGATAGGTTTTGTCAAGTACTCCCCGCAAAGTGTTTCCTTTTATGGCAGTTACTCACATCCTCGCAGGGTGGGCTGTGAACGGCACCCAGAGTGAACAATGGATTATTTCTTGATAGAATTTATATCAGACGACCTTTTCCAATGCCTCCTCATCCCCGATTTTATTTTGCGTCCCCGCTGTACATGAGCGAGACGATGAGCCAGCTGTCGCCGTGGCGTATGAGGCTGAATATATCGTGGCCGGTGGAATGCTCAAATGGCGAGTCGAAATCATAACGGCAACGCACCACCGCAATGCTGCGATAGACATCTATTTCCCTCTCGGTAAGGCGGTCGCTTATGGTGGGACACTTTTTGAAGACATCTTCGGTGAGGTCAAGCCACTCGCGCGTGGAATAACGATATATCTTGCCGCTGAAATCAATGACCACCGCTCCCCCGCTCATAAACAGCTTCCGGACCCCTTCAATATCGCGCGACGAGTATAGCTGCTGGAACTCGTCGATAAATTCATTGACGCTTTGGATATCCTTATCGTTGGCCTCAGTTTTGCCTGATAGCTGGTCCTGCGCCTGGGCACGCATCGGAGCGCCAGAGCATGCGAGGATTACGGCGCAGGCAAGGAAAGCCGCAGGCAGAGCCATAATAAGCTTTGAGTGGTTTAATTTGCGCGACATTATTTCCCTCCACAACCGGAATATTCATGAACCCCCCGCCTATTTAAAGAAGCCCCAACCTCCGGTAACTATAGCATTCTAACATTTTATCCTGAGGTAAAAAACGCTTATTCGACCTGGCATGGATAAAAGCAAGATAAACAACCAGTAAAATATTACTACCTCTGAATAAAAAAAAGTCATGCGGGTTGTATGGGCTTAGCCCCGGCAAATTTTTAATCAGGTTTAAAATTCCTTAATTTTTGCGATTTTAATATTAACTATATGGCTCAGGCCTATAGCAGGGCATTTTGTCAAAAAATTGTAATGTCGGGCAAAAATCCTTCTAAGGCTCAACCCGATACCGCTGTAGCGTGTCCGAAAGTCTTGTAGATGACTTGTGCGCGCGGTAGATATGCGGCGGGTTGGAGGATTGAAGGATAGCCGGTGGGATGATATACTCCCATTCACGGGGAGCCATTGCGACGACAAGAAAGAAAGGCTTGAAGGTTTAAAAATTGCATAACCTCGATTATATGGTCGAGATGGACGGGCTGAATTTTGTGTATCCCAACAGGATACGTGCCCTGGATAATATAAACCTGAAAGTTCGGCCCGGTGAGTTCATCTTCATCGTAGGCCCGACCGGCTGCGGCAAATCGACGCTGTTAAAGATTGTTTACCTCGAAGAATCCCCCACTGAAGGGAAGCTGAAAGTGCTGGGCCGCGAGATGACACATCCGAGGCGCAAGTTGATTCCATTCATCCGCCGTAACCTTGGTGTTGTATTCCAGGATTTCCAGCTTTTAGAGAATAAAACCGTGGCCGAGAATGTTGCCTTCGCCCTTAAGGTTATCCAGGCAAGAAGGGAAGAAATCGAGAAAAAAGTGCCCTTAGCGCTGAAGATGGTCGGGCTCGAGGATAAGGCGGGGAGTTTCCCAAGTGAGCTTTCGGGCGGCGAGCAGCAACGTGCCGCCCTTGCCCGGGCGATAATAAACAACCCGCCATTGCTCATCGCCGATGAACCGACGGGCAACCTCGACCCGGATACATCCCTCGGTATTATCACCCTTGTTAAGAAGATAAACGACCGGGGCACAACGGTGCTTATCGCCACGCACGATGAGATGATCGTCAACGCCATAAAACAGCGCGTAATACGCCTTGAGAACGGTGCCGTCACTTCCGACATGAGGGGAGGTGCTTACCGGGATGTTAACGAGCCTGCGGTATTTTCTAAATGAGACATTAGCCAACCTCACGCGCAGCCGCCACACAACCATCATAACGGTGCTGCAAACCCTCGTCAGCCTCTTCGTGCTGGGTATATTCCTGGTCATCATCATTACCGTAAACAGGTTCGTTTCATCGTTCTTGAATAATTTGCAGGTGAATGTCTTCCTTGACGACAAGCTTGACGCCAACCAGCAGATAGCCATCAAGGACGCCCTGGTGAAACTTGAGGGGATAAAGCGTATTGAATATATATCCAAAGATGATGCAAAGGAGTGGATGAAGAAAAACTCCACGTTCAACCTTGAGGGTATCCTTGAGGAACGCAACCCCCTGCCAGCGAGTTTCCGTCTTTATATCATATCAGCACGGGTAGCGCCTGAGCTGGAAAAAGTAATAAGGGAAATCGAGGGTGTGACCGACGTTCGCTACGGAAAAGAGCAACTTGACCGCTGGTTACCCATTTTCTATTTCCTGCTTATATCGAGCTTCATCCTCGCCCTTGTCATCGCCGGGGCAACTATATTTACCATAAGCAACACGATACGCCTTGCGATATACGCGAGGCGCAAGGAAATAAAGATTATGCAGCTTGTGGGGGCTACGGATTGGGCCATCAAGGCGCCTTTCCTGCTTGAGGGGCTGATTTACGGCATCGGCGGCGGGATTTTGGCGTTTATCGTGGTTTCACTCGGTTATCTCCTCGTTTATAACGCTCTCCAGGCGGGATGGCTGTTCAGGCCCCTGATGGTGAGCGCAGGGCAGATGGCCTATAATCTATTTGTATTGATGTGCGTATTAGGGGCCCTTATCGGCGTGGCGGGCAGCCTCATCTCGGTCGACAAGTACCTTGAGGACAAGTATGCCGTAACGGGCCTGCCCAAGGTTGCGGAGGTCGGATAAACCGGCAAATCGGGGGGGAATACTTTTTTGGGTCAGGGGTATTGTGTTTTTTATATATTAGGATACAATGTCAGATTATATTTGGCACATTCTAAGACGGCATGGCCAAAGCTTATGATTAAATACCTTACTACGAACTGGCATAGGTGGGTACCCTTTGCCGCCTTAGCAGTATTTGGTTGCCTGGTACTTCCTATATGCGCCTCCTTAGCGCAAAGCTCGGGCGACCCGGACCATGCTTACGACCAGTACACCGGCCTTCAGCAGAAAATCAAGGCCGGGGAAGCGGCGCTCAAAGAAAAGGAACGGCAGGAGAGAAGCGCCCTCAGTGAGCTGAACGATGTCGATAAAGACATCCTCTACCTGAATCGCCGGATTGAGAATATCGAGCATACGCTCCGGGTTAAGACCGTCCAGTTGAAGAATCTGGACGGCCAGCTTAATGTAGCGGCGGACGATATGGCGAAAGCCCTGTCGGTTTTTGAGGCGAGGATAGTTGAGTGGTACAAGTCCGGTTCCCAGCAGGATATTCAGTTCCTGCTGCGTGCCGAGGATTTGGGAGACTTCATCAACCGCCTTTACTACAGCCAGATAATTCTTGATGATGATAAAGCGTGCATAGACCAGATCCGGTCTCAGAAGGCCGAGCTCTTCTCCACACGCGACAAGCTGCAGAAGGAATATAATATCGTCAAATCGCTGAAAGCAGACCTTTCGGTATCGAGGTCCGACTACCAGGACCTCTACAGCAGGAAGAAATCGAAGTTAGATAACATATCGAATGATGTTAAATCGCTTGAAGCGGCCCTTGATGAAATGGAGCAGGAAAGCGAAGATATCGCCAACTTCCTGCGGGGTATTGAGGGCAGCCCGTTGTACCCGGTGGCAGGTAAATTCGATGGGACTTTCTCCAGGCCCATAGATGCGCCCCTTGGCAGCCGGTTCGGCATGAGGAAGCATCCCATCCTGCGCAAGTATAAGATGCACACCGGCCAGGATTTCCCGGCCCCCACGGGTACGGCGATACGTAGCGCCGGCGGCGGCAGGGTTGTGTTCTCCGGATGGAAGACGGGTTATGGCAGGGTAATTATCATCGACCACGGCGGCGGGCTTGCGACATTGTACGGTCACTGCTCCCGGCTCTTAGTTTCAGAGGGCGAGTTTGTTATGGAAGGGCAGGTTATCGCCAAAGTCGGTTCAACCGGCTTGTCCACCGGGCCGCATCTGCATTTTGAAGTGCGCAGAAACGGCGACCCAAAAGACCCGCTGAGCTATATTCATTGATTACGCCCCCCTTTTAGTCCCCCCTGTAAACGGGGGGAAAGTTTTTTCAGGAGCAGATTATGGCGGAGCTCATGCAGGCGGGACGCCTGCGCTACAAGGGGAAATCCTCCTCGCGGCTTTGGACTTGTCACTCTGGGTGGCACCGCTTTGTCTTCAAAGGGGTGTCTTTACGACTTAACGATGCTAAAATTAAAAGGCTACTATGGGTAAGCGGACAACCCTGGTTAAAGTAAGCGAGGATGATGCATAATGAAAGCAGCCAAAATAATCATCGCGGGTTTAGTATTTGCTGCTATAGTAACCTGCGGTATTTCACAAGCTCAGTCGAGTAGTGAACAAACAGAGCAACCAACCCAAGCTGACGATTCGAACCCCCTATTCCCGATAAAGAAGGATGGTAAGTGGGGTTATATCGATCAGACGGGGAATATCGTCATCACCCCGCAGTTCGGTGAGGCTCGGCGCTTTTCCGAAGGCTTGGCCGTGGTCAGCATCGGTGGCAAGTATGGCTATATCGATGAGACGGGGAAGATAATCATCGACCCGGAGTTCGATAATGCTGGGGATTTTTCTGAGGGGCTGGCATGGGTCCAGATTATTGAGAGTTGGGGCGATATCGACAAAACGGGAAAGTGGGTCCTCCTCATTGGTAGTATAGCTGGCTATATCGACAAAACGGGGAAGTATGTCATCAACACCGATGTCGAGCGGGGTAATGACTTTTCCGAGGGGCTGGCAAGGGTAGTAATTGGTAGCAAGGATGGCTATATCGACAAAACGGGGGACTATGTCATCAACCCGCAGTTCGATGGGGCTGACGACTTTTCCGAGGGGCTGGCAAGGGTAAGGATTGGTGGCAAGTGCGGCTATGTCGACGAGACGGGAATGTATGTAATCAACCCAGAGTTCGATGAAGCTATGCCCTTCTACGAGGGACTGGCATCGGTTGGAATTGGTGATTGGCAAACAGCTAAGCATGGCTATATCGACAAGACGGGAAAGATGGTCATCAACTCTCAGTTCGATCAGGCTGAAGGCTTTTCCGATGGGCTGGCAAGAGTGAGGATTGGCGATATAAAAACAGGCACGTGGGGCTACATCGATAAGACGGGAAAGATGGTCATCAACCCACGGTTCGATTGGGGTGGAGACTTTTCCGAAGGCCTTGCAGCGGTCATGATTGGTGACTTGGAAACAGGCAAGTGGGGTTATATCGACAAAACGGGGAACTATGTCATCAACTCGCAGTTCGATGGGGCTGCCGACTTTTCCGAGGGGCTGGCAAGGGTAAGGATTGGTGATTTTAAAAGTGGAAAGTATGGCTATGTCGACAAGACCGGCAAGTATGTTTGGGAGCCCACTAATTAGGTGTTTGGAAGTGCGGGCTTGTAAGCATTCACGTATTAAGGAAGTGAGAATGATTGATAGTGAAAACTTCCAGAATCATCATCGCGGGTTTGATATGTGTTTGCATATTAAACTGGGCATGTGGTTCGAAACCTAAAGAGATTGAACCAGCCAACCTTCCTCCAGTCAAACCTGACGTTGACCAAATACAAACATCGACCCAAAATGAAAATCCAACATCACTATTCCCCATTAAGAAAGATGGTAAGTGGGGTTATATTGGTTATATTGATAATGCTTTGAAGATGGTCATCATCCCGCAGTTCGATTTTGCTGAGGAATTTTCCGAGGGGTTAGCTCGGGTCAGCATTAGTGGCAAGTATGGCTTTATCGATGAGACAGGGAAGATAGTCATCGACCCACAGTTCGATTCGGCTTCTGGTTTTGACCGATGGGGGAAAGCGCAGGTATGGATTGGTCATGGGAAAACAGGCAAGTGGGCCTGCATCGATAAGCAAGGTTGCAAGGAGGGCTGGATCGATGAGCAAGGTCGGTTCCATACCCATGTTGAATTTTCCGAAGAGTGGGCAAACTTAAGGATTGGTGATTATAAATCAGGCCTGTGGGCCTTAATTGATAAGACAGGTGAGGTAGTCATCAACCACCCAGTAAGCAAGCGTAAGGAGGTGTGGTTTCGTGGGGAGCCGACCGAGCCGGGACCACTTCAGATGAATGACAAATGGTGCTATGTCTATTGGACAGGGAAGCATGCAACCGAGGCGCAGTTCGATTATGCTTCGCATTTTTACGATGGGTTAGGAGTAGTAAAGATTGGTGGCAAGTGGGGCTATGTCAACAGTACGGGGAAGTATGCGATCAACCCACAATTCGGTGATGCTTACCCTTTTTGCGAGGGGCTGGCAACGGTAAAGATTGGTGGCAAGTGGGGCTTAATCGATAAGACGGGGGAGATAGTCGGCAGCCCCCAGTTTGATGCGATTTGCGACTTCTGCGAGGGGTTAGCATTAGTAAAGATGGGTGGCAAGTGGGGCTACATCGATAAGACAGTGAATATAGTCATCAACCCGCAGTTCGATGAGGCTTGGGACTTTTCCGATGGGCTGGCAAGGGTAAGGATCGGAGATGAAAAAACAGGCAAATATGGCTATATCGACAAGACCGGCGAGTATGTTTGGGAGCCAACTAATTAGGGGTTTGGAGGTAGGAGCTTGAAATAATTCATACCGTGAGCGAAGGAGAGTGATTGAAAATGAAAGCGGCAAAAATCATCATCGCGGTTTTAGTATGTGCTGCCATACTAACCTGCGGTCTTTCACAAGCTCTGTCGAGTAGTGAACAGACAGAACAATCACCCCAAGTTGACGATTCGAATCCCCTATTCCCGATAAAGAAGGATGGTAAGTGGGGCTATATGGACAAGAGGGGGAATATCGTCATCGACCCGACGTGGCCGTTTGCTGAAGTCTTCTCCGAGGGGTTGGCAGTGGTAAGGTCTGGTTATTTAAATTGTTATATCGACAAGACAGGGAAGGTCATCACCCCGAAATGCGATTTTGCTTACGGCTTTTCCGAGGGGTTGGCATTGGTTATATATTATAAATCCCACGGATATTCCAGTGCATTATTGCAGTGTCCCCCTATTATCAGGTACGGCTATATCGACAAAACGGGGAAGTATGTCATCAAACCGCAGTTCACGCAAGCTATGGACTTTTCCGAGGGGTTGGCAGCGGTTGAGTATGCTCCTATGTGGGGCTATGTCGACAAGACGGGGAGGTATGTCATTGACCGAAAATTCGGGGCCGTTGAGAGCTTCTCCGAGGGGCTGGCTGCAGTATTGATTGGTGACAAGTGGGGCTATATTGACAAGACAGGGAACATAGTCATCAACCCGCAGTTCGATAGGGGTCACTCCTTTTCCGAGGGGTTGGCGATGGTCAGGATTGGTGACAAGTACGGCTATATCGACAAAACGGGTCATGTAGTCATCAAGCCGCAGTTCTTATGGGCTGATGAATTTTCCGAGGGGCTGGCAGGGGTTGAGATTGGTTTCAAGTACGGCTATATTGACAAAACGGGTCAGATAGTCATCAGCCAGCAGTTAGATATTTATCCCTGGCGTTTTTCCGAGGGGTTGGCAGCGTTTGAGATTGGTGGCAAGGACGGCTATATCGACAAGACTGGAAAGATAGTTATTAAACCGCAATTCGATTTAGCTTGGTCCTTTTCAGATGGTTTGGCGCAAGTATCGGTTGGTGGTAAATATGGCTACATCGACAAGACAGGGAAGTATGTCTGGGAGCCTACAAATTAGGGGTTTGGAGGTAGGAGCTTGAAATAATTCATGTGGTAAGCGAAGGAGAGTGATTGAAAATGAAAGCGGCAAAAATCATCATCGCGGGTTTTATATGCGTCGCCATATTAACCTGCGGGGGGCTACAGGCTCAACCGGGCAGTGACCAAGAAGAGCAATCAGCCCAAGTTAACGGTTCAACTCCCCTATTCCCCATCGAGAAGGACGGTAAGTATGGTTATATCGACAAGGCGGGAAATATAGTCATCAACCTGCAGTTCGATTATGCTGGGCTCTTTTGCGACGGACTGGCCGTAGTCAGCATCGGTAGCAAGTATGGCTATATCGACAAAACGGGGAAGGTCGTCATGGAACCCCAGTTCAGTGGCACTTGGGATTTTTCCGAAGGTCTGGCGAAAGTACAGATTGGTGATGAAAAAACAGGGAAGTATGGTTATGTTGACAAGACGGGGAAGGTAGTAATTGAGCCGCAGTTCGATATGGCTCAAGCATTCTCTGAGGGGCTGGCCGCGGTAAGGATTGGTGATAAAAAAACAGGGAAGTGGGCCTATATCGATAGCACAGGTAAGATTGTCATTGAACCGCTGTTCGGTCTGGCTTTCGCATTTTCCGAGGGGCTGGCCAGAGTAAAGATTGTCATTGAACCAGAGCAGCCCGGTGGGGTGATATTTTCTGGGCCGTTTGCGCAGATGAGTTCTGGTAGTCCAGGAAAAGCCAGGTGGAGCTATATCGACAAGACTGGAACAACTGTCATCAACTTGCAACAGTTTTCTTTTGGCGGGAGCACACTGGGAATCCCTTTCAACCCCAATACGATGGGGTTAGGAACTCCCATGCTAATGCCATCCGCACCCGAATCCGATCCAACGCAATGGGACGACTATTGGGCGTTGGACTTCTCCGAGGGGGTGGCAATGGTTAGGATTGGTGATGAGAAAACAAGGAAGTGTGGCTATGTCGACACGACAGGTAAGATAGTAATCGAGCCGCAGTTCGCCGATTACGGGTGCAAATCTTTTTCCGAGGGGTTGGCATCCATATCAGTTGACGGGAAGTACGGCTATATCGAAAAGACGGGGAAAATGATTATCCAACCGCAGTTCAATCTGGCTTTTGATTTTTCCGAAGGGCTAGCCGCGGTAAAGATTGGCGATTGGGAAACAGGGAAGTATGGCTATATCGACAAGACAGGGAATATAATTATCAACCCGCAATTCGATTTGGCTTTGGAATTCACCGAGGGGCTAGCAAAGGTAAGAGTTGGTGATTATAAAACGGGAAAATATGGTTACATCGACAAGACAGGGAAGTATGTTTGGGAACCCGCTAATTAAAGGATGATAATATCCAGAGGTTTGAAAATCCGGCTTAAGAAGCCGGATTTAAAATATGCTGTCCTATGAGCCCGCGGGTGATTCCCGTATAAGAAAATTTTACTATAGGCAGTATTAATCATTTTTGACTATAGTCACGGGTGGCACGGCCTGCCCGAGTCCGCGAGGGCTGGCCGTGGTCTTGTCGGAAGTCCGGTGTCAGCCAATGGATAAGAACCACGGCCAGGTCGCCAAGACGCGACCAGGCCGTGCCATCCAATGTGCTGGATCAATAGAATTAATAGATACTATAAATGGAATTGGGCTTAGACCGATAAAAAAACCCACGAATCTTCTCTTATGTCGGATGATCCGCGGGTTATAAAGACCCTACCCGTAAATTGGCCCGTTTATAAGACTACTTTGCCGGTTCCGTATTCGCTGCGCCGGATTCAAGGCCACTCAGATCGATGCCGAGGGCGGAATCCTTGTTTTCGGGCAATGCCCATTTCTGCAGGGTTTGTGAAAATATGACTTCGCCGCTCATGGCCGAATACGCCCAGAAGAAGACATCGTTCTGCTTGCTTTCTATGCTGGCGAAGAGCAGGGCGTCAACACCGAGCTGGATACCGATGCGCATCACATCATCGGAATTAAGGCCCGTGGAAGCGGTCCCCTTCAGGTCGCCCAGCACCTCGGCGACCCTCTTGGTGCTGACTTCGCGTACCGCTATGCCGGACATACGCGAAAGCTGTTCCATGATGGCCTGGCGTACGTTGCGTATATGATGGGCATCGTTTTCTTTCGGGTCGGATATCTCAATAATCGCAATCGAGGCCAACGAGTTTGCCGTGAGGACTTCCTCAAGCCCGGCAAAGAACTCCGCCGCGGAGTCCTGCCCCTCACTATTCTGGGTCTCCTGGGCGGCCGCAGCATCCTTCGCCTCAGCCTTCTTGCAGCCCTGCATCAGGACGAGACACCCGGATATTGCAGCAATAAGAATAACCGCGATGAATATTCTGCAGCGCAAAGTGGATCACTCCTTCGCTCCCCCCTCCCATTTGTAAAGCCGTACTTCTTTCTTAACCCGGCTCACTTCTCTCCTTAATAGTTTCTGCTTCACGCTACGCGATTTTTCATCTTCCCTGAGAAACTCCCGGTGTGCGGACTCCATATAACCGGCTTTTTCCAGAGCTGAAAGGAATGGGGCAAGCCGTCCCCCAGGGGTGATATCGCGCGGATTAGCCACTAAAACGACAGGCACATGCTGCATGGTGATGTCGCGCGCGTCTCCCAATACGGATAGGAAAAATATCCGGGCATCATCAGGAAGGTAGAATTTTATGGATTCGTCATCCGAGATTATCACTCCGTCGGGCTCTGCCATATGTACGGCCTCGGATGCGATTTCCCGCCATGGGATTATATAAGTTGAATGGAATGTATCCCTGCCCTGGAAATAGCGTATGTTGCCGGCGACGCTCACGGTAACAAGGATGACGATGGGGATTGGCATGAGCCTGCGGGGCATTTTTGAGATGCCCGCGGCGATTATCATCAGCCAAAACGGGAGGATGAAGGTTTCCCTCGGCGGAAGGAATTCAATGCCGACCGGGAGAAATTTTCCGGTTAGAATTGCGGCTGGAATAAGAATCCACAAGATGAGGGCTGAGAATTCACCATGCCTTTTGCTTTTTGCGACAAACCATACGATTGCACCGATAACAGCAAGCAGCGGGAGAATAGAGAGCAGCCAATCCCAGGGGGGGATATTTTCGCCGAAGGAGAAGTCATACAACGGCCAGATTACCCGCGCAACAAAGCCCATCGGAGTTAAGGGAAATTCATTGCCGAACGGAGCCAACCCGCCCTTAGCGCTTATTTGTGCAAGCACTACAGGCAGCCAGGGAAGAAGAAGGATAATCGAGATGGCTTGCCCGATTATGCATGGCTTCATCCCCGACTTGCGTAATGCGGCCAATGTCAGATGCGCCGGGATTATTAAAAGACTTACAAGGTTAGTGTAGAAGCATAATGCAAGGGCTAAAATATAAACCGCAACATCAATTGGTTTCTTTCTACGGAGCATCTTATCGAATGCGAATTGGGCGAGGAGTATGAAAAGGGCGAGAGGGATATAATAGCGTGCCATGCGCGAGAACAGTATCAGATGGCAATTGATGGGCATGAGGATGAGGAGAATCGTAGCGGCGGTAGAGCCGAAGTAGCGGCGGCAGAGGACGAAGGACAAATATATCACGGCAAAGCCGCATAGCACCGAAAATAGCCGCAAAGCGAAAAGCCCGCCAGGAACAAGGTGAGTGAAGCCCATCGCGAGGATGTAGTAGAGTGGTGGATGTATGTCCGCCATAACCCGCGACGGAAATCCGCCTCCGAAAACAACGGAGTAGGTGAAATATTCATCCGACCATAGCGGCTTGCCCGCGAGGTCGTAGAGCATGAAGAAAACCCCCAGAAGGATGGGGAGGAGGAGGAGGTATTTTGAAGTCATGCGCATGGTTTATGACTGAAACACTTATTATAGCAGCCCCTATCAAATAAAAACTATTTGATTTCCGGTCTCAACGGTGGTAAATTTCAAACGCGGAGGAAAAGAAACCCATGGGGCCGTTAGACCAAAATGTTAAGGATCAACTTGAAAGGTATCTTATAGAGCTCGAGACCAAGCTTGATTGCGACGTTATGTCGATAATAGGCCCTATACTTCCAGGGCTTGAAACAGTGGTACGTGACGCAATTGAGGCCTTACACCAGAAGAGAAGTTGCTTGGCGATTGTCCTTGATACACCCGGTGGGGTTGTAGAGGTTGTGGAAAGGATTGTGAACGCAATCAGATACCATTATTCAGAGGTGACTTTCATTGTCCCAAATCGGGCTATGTCGGCAGGGACAGTCTTTGTGATGTCCGGTGACCGCGTTATGATGGATTACTTTTCGTGTCTTGGCCCAATCGACCCTCAAATAGAGAAAGAGGGTAAACTTGTCCCAGCCCTATCCTACTTGGAGCAATTCTATCGCCTTAACGAAAAGGCGAGGGCAGGGGAGTTAACAACGGCAGAGTATGCCTTACTGAGCAAACTCGATTTAGGGGAGCTATATCAATTTGAACAAGCACGTGACTTGTCCATTGAATTATTAAAAAAGTGGCTGTCGACTTACTGGTTTAAAGATTGGGTCAAGACAGAAACCAGAGGGTTAACGGTCGACGCAGAGACGAAAGAAAAAAGGGCTGAACAGATTGCAGAAGCATTGAATAAACCCGAACGGTGGCACTCTCACGGAAGAGGGATAAACAAGAAAACGCTAACGGAAGAGCTTGGTTTGAGGATAAACGATTTGTCTGAGGTGGAAGGTCTAAAGGATATAGTCACAAAGTACTTCGAGCTCCTGCAGGATTACGTACTTCGCCAGCAACTTTGGCCTTTTGTTCACACAAAAGCCTATTTTTAAGGTATAATATTATAGAATCGCTGGGTGATAAAATGGATAATAAATCAAAAGATGATATACTGAACAATAACCCCCATACCGACGGAAAGGTCGTTCGCGACTATGAACGGCTTGCCGAGAAACTGAAGAGGTTAGGAATTGACAACAAGTCGAAATACTCTCTTAGTCCACCACTTGGGGGTAATGTTACTGTCACACCCTTTAATTCACACTGCTTAATAAAGAACATTAAGAAGCCATAATCATTCTCTTAACTGGGATTTTTAATCTAATATCATCGTTATTCAATCTCTAAGAGGCTCCCAATGATATTAGTATGAAGCCCCCTTGCCAATATCCACCCCCTCCTGCATAATTGCCCCATTCTTTTAGAGGTGGCTGGATGCAGGAGAAGACGATACGCCAATTCATGGAAGAGCTTTCATCGAAGGCGCACATACCCGGCGGCGGAGCTGTGGCGGCACTTAGCGGAGCGTGTGCGGCATCGCTTATCAGCATGGTGATTAACCTTACCCTCGGCAAAGAGGAATTCGCGGCTCACAAAGCGGAGCTGCGAAAAGCCCTCGATGAAGCGGTCGAAGCGAGGGACGATTTGCTTGACGGTATGCGACGCGACGCGGAGGCGTTCGATGCGTTCATGTCGTCCTACCGCCTGCCCAAAGAGAGCAAGGAAGAGAAGCAAATACGAAAGGCGAAAATACAGGAAGCATCCAAGGCGGCTGCTTCCGAGCCGATGGCAGCGATGATACGCGGCCGCAGGCTCCTTGATATGGTCAGGCCGTTGATACCCATCACGAACCCGAATGTAGTCAGCGACCTTGGGCTCGCGGCGATAAACGCGTTCGCATGTTCCAAGGGGGCTTTGTTGAATGTCCGGATAAATCTTCCATCCATCAAGGATGAGGAATTTGTGCGCAACGCAGAATCGTGGATTAACCAGACACAAGACGGAATTGACGAATTGCTTGGGGCAACCATTGATGATGTCTATGCAGCTATGAAACGGGGATGATATGGTGAACGAGGGGTGCAATAAGGGGAAGGCGGGTGTGTTGAAAAAACCATCCTTGAACTCACATAAGCAAGGGTGTCACGGGCAGGCGAGTCTTCGAGCATGCCCGTGTCTCGATAAGGCGTATAAAGCCCATCACGGGCAGACCTCGAAGACTCGGCCTGCCCGTGGCACGCACTTTATCGTTTGTATCAGGTTCGTCCCCAATTTGGCCTTAAACTTAATAGTCGCTTCGTTGTATGCTAAAATTTCCCCGTGCGTTTCGAACCTCGACCGTTTACTTATACAGTGGGATGCAATATTTTCCGCGCCTATTTGCGCCTTTTCCATAAGCTGAAGGTGCATGGCAGGGATTTGTGCCCAGGGTCCGGGCCGCTCATTATCGTCGCCAATCATAGCTCCTACCTCGACCCGCCGCTCGTTGCTGTGGCATTCCGTCACAGGCGTGTGAGATTCATGGCTAAAAGGGAATTATGGGGCGGGAAGTTTCTCAGCTGGTATCTTAACAGCATCGGCACGGTACCTGTTGATCGGGGCTCGGGCAGCAGAAGTGCCCTGCAGAATGCCGTGGATGTCGTCAAAGCCGGCGGATGCTTAGGTATCTTCCCCGAAGGCACCCGAACGAAAACGGGTGAATTGGGCAAAGGGCGCTCCGGGGCAGTGGTAATCGCCGCGTCCACGCAAGCCAAACTGCTGCCGGTATTTATAGAGGGCACATTTGAAAGCCTGCCGAGCGGGGGCAAGAAAGTAAAGTGCCATCCCATAGAGGTCTATACCGGTGAACCGTTCACCCTTACCGAGAAGCAGTGTGATTTGGATGACCGCCGGATGTTGCATGAGACAGCCGAGATGGTGATGGCGAAAATCGGAGCAGCGAAAGAGAAGTATGTCAAGACGAAATAAAAAATCAGCGTATGGATGTGAGGGTTATAAATTGCTTCAACCGAAAACATTTTTCCGCATATTCCTGAAGTTCGCGCTGATGCCGTTAGCTGTATTTATCTTTTTAGAGCTCCCCGCCCTTGCCATAAGCAACACAAATACGTTGTTAGCCGACCCGGTGCGGTATTTCCCCGGGTGCGCATGCCAGGTTGCTTTTCTCTCCTTCGTTTTATGGATGGTCGTCCTTCTCGTCATCGCCATGTTTCAATATGGCGAGAAGCGCGAACGCAAACTCAGCGCCTATGGCTTCAGCATTATCGCGATTATCCTTGCATTTATCATATATTCGATTCCCCTGTGGGTTCTGGTCTGGATACTTAAACCCCAGAGTTTCCCGATAAATGAGACTTCGGGGAAGTATGAATTCAGCCAATATGGCGAGCAGGCGTCGGAAACAATGGCGCTAAGGGGCTCTTATACACCCGAGGAACTTCAGAAGAATATCCTGCAATCTCGGACGGGGATCATAATTTCGTGGGCGATTTTATCGGTTGTCTGCGTAGGGGCGATGGCCTCGATTCCCGCCCTGCTGAAACTGCAGGCGGAGAGGAAGAAAAAAGCTGCGCTGTTTAAACGGACTAAACGTAAATCAAAAGGCCGTATTGGTACGAGGGTTATTAAGTCCAAAGGTGAAAAGGATAAAAAAGATAAGAGAAAGTGAGGGGTGCTAAACTGTCTTATGAGATGACATATGCCCGCAAGCTGCCTGCGGGATAATTCATATCATTTTCCTGGAACGGTATATTTTCCCCATTTCCCGCCATTGTTTCCATATACCCCTTGGATAAGGTTGTGTCTTTTTAGCGATTATGGTCGGGCAAGTTTTGTACTGAGCCCGGCGTTGGAATGTGGTGCTGTAATAAGACCGCCCCCCCTCTCGTCCCCCCCCGCTTCGCGGGGGGGAGATGAAGAAGTGACCTCCCGTAATTCTCCCTCTCACAAGCAGGGTAAAGGGAAGCCTATTGCCATTTCCCCTCTCACAAGTGGGATAAATGCGGGGCCTGTTGTTATCTCCCCCCCGGGAAGCGGGGGGGATTAAGGGGGGGCTTCCTTCTTGACTGTGTGAACATCAATAAAAGGGCAACCCCCTTTAGATAAAGAGTGATTAGAACTATTAGCTATCAGAACCCCCCTCTGAGTTGACTCTATTTAGAGAAAGATTCGATGACCCTGTTAAGGATCGCGGGAGGGACATGAGCTTTATACTCCTGGGACTGGGACGTAGTTCTATTTCAACTTCAGGTCTGACCAACGAGTTGAAGGATTTGGGCTATGATCTGAAGGTTGTCAATTCCGGTTACGATGTTATCCGGGAGGCTGTTCTTAACCGGCCCGCAGCGATAATTCTTCATGTAGGGCTTGTTGATTGCGATGTAATCAGGACGTCAATGTGGCTCACCAGCAATAAGGGCACTTCGGAGATACCGCAGTTCCTCGTTCAGCGGGATAACAAGAATGCAACATACGAGGATTGGAAGTTCAACGGGGCCACGGATACGCTATGCAACTTCAAAGGGCGCTTTACTCAGGATAGTGGGGTTGAGGGGATCGCAAGTGCTATAAAGGCTTATGCAGACGCGGGCGGTTTTTCGGTACCCGATAGTGAACTTGGGGCAGAGCCGCCATCCAAGGAAGTAATCCAGAAGGATCTGGTTGAGGTATTCGAGTCCCAGTATATTAAGAGCCGCCTGTTGCTCCAGCTCCTCCAGGTGAACCGCAACATAAACGAGATGGACTATTTTGCCAAAGTCCTTATGGAGCACGTGGCAAGTATGTTCGAATGCGAGTTGGTAAGTTTCCTGTGGAAGGGAGAAGATGTCACCGAATATGATCTGATAACCGCCCCCATAGAGTTGGGGATGTTCGAAGCGTTACGACGGGTCAACCAAGCAACAGTACGCGAATCAGGCTGGGGAGGAGACGGGCCCACCGACCTTATTACCTGGGGGCGGCAGCATATTTCCAACGGCGGGGAGGAGATGGATGCCAAGGCATTTGCTTCGCTGATTGAGAAAGTCGACATAGTATTCAGGGGAGACCATAGGGGAACGCTTATCCTTGTCAGCAAACACGGCTCCCCCGGTCTGTGGGATTCCGAATTGGTGACCGATTTCAAAAATCACTTGGGACCTGTCTTCTCGAACTTCGTAATGTACCAGGACCTTGAGCTGAACCTCTTAAGGGACGACCGCATATTCCAATCCATAGGCGAACTTGCCGGTGTTTCCACACTTGAGCTCGAGAACTTCCGCTCGTTTCTGCTTCAGTCCCTCTTGATCTTGCTGGATTTATACTCTACGAACAAGGGGGCGATTGTCATAATCGGAAGTGACGGGTGTCCTGCCGAAACTTTGACATTGGGGGAATCCGAGGACTATTTCCTTTTCCAAACCTCGGGCGGTGAGTCGATAATCGATAGGGCCGTAAAAGAACCGCGCCTGTATGCATATGCGCATGAGGCATCAAGCGAAAAGGATATAGAGCAGCTTGACGATCAAGATGTGGAGAACATTGTCATCGCTCCCTTGAACTGCGGCTATGACTTCTTCGGGCTTGTTATATTGGCAAACATACGGCCCTTTAACATGGATAAAGAGAGAAAGTCCATCACGACATTTGCGAAACTCGTTTCAAATCATATCCATAATAAGAACCTCTCTGACGAATATATAGACAAAAAGTCCATTGAGGAACAGCTCACACTCGCGCGTGAGATCCAGATGGGTCTCCTGCCGCCTGGTGAGATGCAGAATAAGGCATACGACATTTATGCAAAGAGCGTTCCTGCAAAACAGGTCGGCGGCGATTTCTTCGATTATTACCCCATCGATGAAGAGTGGTTGGGGCTTTCCATCGCGGATATATCCGGCAAAGGAATACCGGCCAGCCTGTTGATGAGCATGACCAAGACTCTATTCCAGTCGCTTTTCGAGACGCACCGGCATCCGGCTGATGTCCTGTCAAAAGCGAACAACATACTTGTCAAGCAATTCTTCTCCGACAAGTTCGTAACAGCGTTATTCGGATTGCTCATCCCCGGCCGGCTTGTCCTGGCTTCCGGCGGGCATCATCCGCTTATCGTCTATCGCGCGGCCGAGGACAGCTTTGAGGAGATCGACCCGGATGGCATCGCCCTCGGGATTATCGAGGATGCCATTTTCGAGGTAGCCGAAGTTGAGATTAAACCCGGGGATGTGGGTGTCTTTTTCACCGACGGCCTGTGTGAGTCGGCTAACTCGGCGCGCGAGCAATTCGGTTATAAACGGATTGAGGAAATAGTAAGGGCAAAGTCAAAGGATGGTGCAAAGGCCTTAGTGGATGCCCTATTCGCGGCGCTTGAGGAACACACCGAGGGGATGCCCGCATTTGACGACACCACCGTAATTGTTATTGTTGCGAAATCCGAGGATGGTTATGCCGAAGATGGGTAGTGGGGGAGAAGGAAGATACCACCAGGAAATAAGGGGGGGATTTTGGAAGAAAGATGGGCGGCGAGATTCGAAATAAGGGTGACAGAGGCCTTGCTCCAAGGAAGATAGGCAACAGGCGGAGCCTGTCTTTTATCATTTTTCTATCTGTTGTATGCCTCCTTATCTACTTGTTTGCTTTTTATCTTTTCAGTGTAAGGGGTATTATCAATGAATTTGGCTTAGTGAGCCAGCGTCAATTGTTGGCGGATAATCTCTCCATCCTGAGCCTTGAAGTGGTTCGGGCGGGAGATAAAGGATTGTCCTTGGATGAATTGACTTCGAACGAAGCGTTCCTCGACAAATTTAACTTCCTGACCTCGACCGGTATCGGCCAACCCTTCATTTTCCGCAAGAAAGACTTTTCGATAATATGGCCCCCTGAATTTGACCCGCATATAGGGCATATTGCCGGGGAAGTGATACCAAAGAGCGAGGAGTGGCAACTCTTTGATTATGGTCCCAAGCGCCCGGTATTCGTCCATGATTACTTAGCGGGCAGGGCATATTACCTCATTGCCTACTCCGGCCTGAACGATGAATTCTCCCTCGGCGTAATTAAGAATCAATCCGAGGTATTCCATCGCACTAACGGCTTTGAGCGCACCCTATCCGGTTTTCTCGCATTAGGGTTTCTGGTTTTCCTGGTGTTCTTTATTGCGATTGTAAAAATACTGACGAATCCCTTAAAGAAAATAAGCGAGGCGGCAAAGGATATTTCCCGCGGGGATTATGGCGTGCGCCTTAATCCGGAATTCGCCTTCATAAGCGAGATAGGTGAACTTAGCAGTTCATTCAATGAAATGTCCAAGGAACTTAGAAAGCGTTATGAGGAAAGCCGCGCCTATGCCGTAAAGCTGCAACGCACGAATGTCAACCTTGAAGACGCCCTGAAGAAATTGCAGCAGAAATATAAAGAATTGAGAACCCTTAATAACATATCTTACCAGTTGCACCGTATGAATGATGCCGACCGTATCGTCAATTATGCCCTGGAGCATATCAGGATACATAACAACCTGAAATGCGCCACGGCGTTTATGAAAGAGGAAAGCGGGGGGCGCTATGTAGAGCTGGGCTCCTCCGGTTATCAGGAGGACAGCTTCACCAATGAGGAGAGTTTCGAGAACTGCCTCCAGTCGGGGAATCCTCTTGTTGAGGCTGAAAAGCGCGCGGGTAATGGTAACGGCGGCAAGCGGCTAATCCTTCCTATTGAGCTTGGGGAGCGGAAATCCGGTGTCCTTTTATTGGAAGGCGAAGGGAGGGACGATTTCGGCGAAGAGCGGATTGATTATTATTCACACCTGACGACCCATATCTTCTCGATAGTACGCAACAAGCTCCTCCTGCAGGACAGCCTGAAACGCACCGAAGAGCTTAAGCGCATCAACCGTATTTCCGAACGCATCGCCGGCGAACTCGACCTCACAAGGCTCTTCAACGAGATAGCCCATGCGGTCCGCGCAAGTTTAGGGTCCGCGGCTTGCGCGGTACTCACGCGGGAAGCCGACGGCATCATGCGCACGCGCAGCGTTGTGGCGGTAACGAAAGCCGCCGAGGAAATGCCCTTCAACAGCCTGAGCCAGCGTGTCCTGAGCCTTATAATCGAATCCGGCGAACCTCTGCTCATATCCGATTCCCTTAACGATCAGCGGCTTCAAGGGGATTCCCCCCTCGCCAAGCATGGGTTTCGCTCATTCATAGGGACGCCGATGTTCTACCAGGACAGCCTTATCGGCATCATCTGCGCGATAGACCACGCGGTCGCAGCGTTTGATGAGCGCGATGTCAGTTTCCTTTCGACGGTAGGGCATCAGACGGCTACAGCCCTTGAGAACGCCACGCTGTTTGAAATCATCCGCGAACGCGACGACAGGCGCGAGAAGCAGCTGACGGTAGCGCAGAAATTCCAGCGCGACCGCATACCAAGTTATTTTGAGAAGGGTAAGATCGAAATTCATTCGGCAATACTTCCAGCGGAAGACCTTGCCGGCGATTTCTTCGACGTCTTCAGCCTTGCCCCGGCGACCATTGCTTTCGTAGTCGGCGATGTCGCAACCAAGGGTATCCCGGCATCACTTATGACTTTCAGCCTCCTCAGCATGTTTCGCAAGGACGCTAAAACAATGCGCAGCCCGGCCAAGGTGCTGGAAACCATGAACCAGAACGTCATCACCCAGGTGAAGGAAGATAGCTGGTTCACGACATGTTTTTACGGGAAACTCAACACCGAGGACTTGACCCTGGTTTATTCAAAGGCGGGGCATGAGATGCCCATACTTCACAGGCGCAGCACCGGGGAAGTCATGCATCTCGATGCCAACGGCATCCCGTTGGGTATTTACGACAATGCGCAATATGAAGCGAGGCAGGTGCAGCTTGTACATCGCGACAGGCTGGTCCTCTTCACCGACGGTGTTGTGGAAGCGGTGGATTTCGCGGGCGAACGTTTCGGGCGTAACAGGCTGACCATGTTAATCAAACGGTACGAGGAACTCAGCGCCAAGGAACTCGCCACCAAAATAGTGGATGAGGTCAACGCGTTTGCCGAAGGTGTAAAGCAAAGCGATGACATCCTCGTCGCGGTCTTTGAAGTGAAGACCGACCCGTGGGTGCGTAAGTGCATCCATTACAGCGAATCGGGCGCTCTCGTCAATGAGATTATGGAGCAGTTGAAGCTGCACGATCTCGATGCCACAACAACTTATGCCGTCCGCCTATGCCTCGATGAATCCCTCGCGAACGCATTCAAGCACGGCAATAAGAGCTTTGACGAATTACCCATAGATGTGAGTTTCCTCATTACACGGGAAAAGTTCTGCCTGAGAGTGAAGGATGCCGGTCACGGCTTCAACTATGAGGCCTTGCCCGACCCCACAGTTGAGGAGAACCTCTACAAGTCGCACGGGCGCGGGGTATTCCTCATGCGCCAGATGATCGAGGAAGTCGACTTCAACGAGGCCGGTAACGAGGTGACCCTTATCAAACACTTCCCCAAACCCGAGGAAATTGAGGAGTTGTAAGCGTATCCTCTAACCTTACCCGAAAGAAATGCAGCTCGGTATGCAGGTGATTTTTCTCACTTTATAAAATTTACTACTTTCCCCTTGACGGCTATCGGCTTTCATGGTAATTGAGTTATATAAACCCATGCGTAAGGAGGTTGGGTATATGAGGGAAAGGAAGGCAGATCGCCCCCCAGGTTTCGCAAGAATATTACGGGTGGGGTTTTTTATTTTCATCTCTCTGGTGCTTCTTACCCCCGGATGTAAATTGGGCAAGAATCCCACAATTCCCGATGGCAGCGGCAGGCCGGAGCCATTCATGCCAGACCAGCCGGGAACTCCAATGTACGGAAGCGGAAGCAGCCGGCAAGTATCTGAATATTCAGGAACGATGCCACATCTCGAATTCATTGAACCGGAGGAAATAATCGACTATGAGTACCCGATGAAACTGACCATTCTTCAAACCCCTGAATTCATCGTCAAGTTGCATAATTTTGACGGTACGGCCGATTCATCTATGTTCAAATGCTTCATCGACGGCGAAAAGGTCACACCATCATATAATCCCGCGGATCAAACGGTCTCCTTCAGCCCCGATTGGCTTTTAGATGACGGGAGGCATGATGTGTTATTGGCGTTCAACGGAACTGGGCACTTAAATTCGACCGGGCTTTCTTTTATCGTATGCACAGAGCCACCGAATATCACTGCTATAATGTTCAACCCGAAGAACGGCCAGGTAAAGGTTTGCCTTGACCGGGCTGTTGAGACTTCTTACGGGTTAAATATGGATAACTGGAAGATTAACGATACCGCCAATGTATTTGATTCCGGCGAAGTGTTGCCGGAGGGCGCCGGGACGCAAATTATCTTGCATATTGTATCGAAGGATGATATTCCGCCTGTCGGGCCTGATGGATATATAGTCGGGTATCACGCAAAAGAAGGACTTACCACGGGAATCTTGTCTAACGGCCCTATTGACTGGGACATCTTCCATGAGGGGTAATCCGCCGAAGCAAGCGAGCGTACCGGCCAAATCGTCCCCTGCAGTAGCTGCACCGGCATCGATTTCGGCCCGACGACGTGGAAACATATTTCCGAGCAACATGAATACCATTGGGCGGCTTACGAAATCATTAATCCCTACAATTGCATGTTAAGGTTTCGAGAGAGATACCAGTATTCAGTCGTCGAGAACGACGAATTCTATAATCCCCAGGCGGAGGCCGAATCTTTCTGGAAAGATGAGGATGAAGCGGATTATGAAAGGCAAACATACTCCCGCGACTATAGCTGGGTCATAGCTGCCGGCTCAGGATGCTATAGCCGAGGATACGGCAAGGACAAGTATGTTATGGGTTTGACATTTGATTTGTATGCATATTGCGGCACCCCGCTGAGCTGGCATTATATTGATTCTGTTTCATACGGCGATTTTCCGTCTGATGCTGTCAACTGCGATTTCGAAGAGGGGCCATTTGTTAAAACGGGACCGGAAGCCGCCGATTGGTTTGAGGAACGCAAGGCTTATTATGAATCGCAGCAGGATTGTGGTGTGCATATTATGTCACCTGAATTATGGGATGATTTCATTGCTGATTTGAACAATCACCCCTGCCATTATTATGCCGTTGGGGCAACAAAGGATAACCATGTGAACAATTGGAGCAGTTTGTATTTCCCATGGCTTGTCGATGTCCTGGACGGTTACGGGCATTATACGCCCCAGACGGTTGCCATCCCATTTGGATATCTTATGGCCATAGATGAAAGCCCATTATATTACAACGAAACTTTCCCATGGGTCTCGGCCAATTGCAGCGGCACCAATTGGCCCTGTGACGGTTCCTGGGAGGACGAGCTGGTTTTTGGATGTACAAATTTGACTTCAACCGCCTGTGCCGACCCGCCGCCGCAAGGCATCCGCCTCCGCGCCTGGGATGATTTGGGGAACTGGAAGAGGTCGGCTAATCTTTATGAGGACCCACCCGCCAATGAGTATGATATAATTTATTCACATCCTAACGAGGGGACATATAAGAGATTCAACTGGAATGAGGAATATACCGCCGGCACATGGGGCGGGGGGGATGTGTTCCAGCAATATGTCAATTATCCAAATGATTTCGTGAATCTGGGCAACCATAAGGGCGCAGATATTCCGATTCATTATGACATATCACCAAAATTAGCTGGAACAGAAGTTGTTATTTACGGTCTCCTTGACCCTCCCATGGACAACACGCTTGATGACCAACCGACAAACCCCGGAGCGTATCATGATTATGAAAATGCTATCCGGGATAATTACCCTGATACCCACACGACGCTTGAAATCACTGGTTGCCATGAAGGTGAAGTCTCTGTCGTCGATCCCTATATTGAGGGCCTTCCTTTGACCCCACTTTGCACCCATGTTGTTACCGGGCCCTCCGACCCTCTGCCACAGATCACCATACATACTTCGCGTTATGGCGGTGACAATTACCAAGTTCTGATAGAAGTCCGGCCTTGCTTATGCAACGACCCATCAGAAGCCTATTTCGAGGCATCTCCGGTCATGAATGTATGGAGAAAGGGTGAAGTTGATACGTATTCGATGCAGTATGAAAACAGTGTTTATAGCCCTGATGCATCTGAAGCACCGGGAGCTTTTGATGACACCTTTTGGGAGCTAGATGCGGTTGACTGTGGTGAAACATACTGGATGGGCGAAATACCCGTGGCAATGGAAGGTATACTTCTTTATTGCGATAAGCAAGATGAAAACGATAATGACTATGTCCCTTTTCATGAACCCTGGGCGGCCTTCGATTCCCCCAACTATCATATTCATATACAGGGTATTTATGCTTTCTACGAATTCGCGACCGATTATATGGGAATTACGTGGCTTGATTTCTCAGCCCCTGACTTGGGTGCGTGTATTCATAGACATGGCTTGGTATCGACCTATGCCATTCGGTTTTACAGTGACGAAAACTATTCTTTTGAAGAGATATTACGGCATGTGACGACCCATGAGATTGGCCGCAACCTTGGCTTGATTTGGGACTGTAGTAGTTTGGCTAATTGTGTCATGGCACCCTGGTCTGGCTTGGCCTGGCCCAGGGAAAAACCATATCTCTGCCTTAATTGCATCGCTGCCGCGCGAGAGAGTGCTAACCGCTTTCTAAAAGCGGATTGCTATTAGATAGGAGGAAAACATGATTCGGCTACTATTGGTGATCTTAGTTGCTCTGTCTATCCCACCACCGGGTTCGGAATTACCCGACTCGATGAAGCCGACTTTGTCTGAAGAGGATTATGCGATGGCCAAAACAGTTGATTCTAATTTCCCGGACAATGCTCAAATTCTGTACTGTGAATACAACGGGATGGTCGGTACTACCTATGAAGGACGTAAATTGCAGGTATATGGTGATGGTCGAGTCCTTGTTATGGACGACATACATAACAGCGGTCAAGAGACAATGTGCTTTTTTCTGTCTGACCAACCAAATATGTTGGAAGACCTCGCAGAAGCATCTATTTCACAAGGCTTATTCGAAATGCACCGTGAAGGATACATATTCATGGATTTGCCAAGGTCGGAAACTCATAGCTACTATTTGAGCCTTCGGGTTAATGAGAAATACTTCACATTGCACTTTTCCGCCCTTGTTGGTGAAGAACCTTCTTGGCTGGCCCTGACGGAACCATTCCATACCATTATAGATCAACTCATGGTGGAGGAGAACGAGATTACGGGAACTCAATATCTCGAAGTCCGGGAAGAAATTATTAGCAAATATGGATACCATATAATGTGCGGTGACGCTGGAGTAAAGAAATATGTGGATAAAACTGAAAATGCTCACTAAAATAACGTAGCCCGTCCCCTCTTCTACTGGGTCAAGGTGGATGGGAGCTGATGTGCTAATATCCTATGCCATCGGTGCAACGAAGTCCCGTAGCCCGGCATTTCCTTTGCTGGGACCCTATGTCGGAAATATGTTTTCGGATATGGTCTAATTGACAGGCCCGATGGGGAAAGGATTGTCGTTAACTGAGCGTAATACGATATATAACGCTCCCCGGCAAAGGAAATGCCGGGAAATGGGGCTTCTTAGGGAAAGCAATAACCGTTTCTTAGAATCATCCTGTTATTAGACTGCGGAGGTATAAAATGAATTTATTAGCATTGCTTCCTACTCTCTTGGCTTTGGCGCTATCCGGGGTTCTTCCGGATTCAACCAGATTCCCGACTCTCACAGAAGACTATTACTTAATGGCAAAACAATCCGGGGAAACATTTCCAGCGGATTGTCAATTCATATTCTCTGATGGCACTTTAATTGGAGGTGGGATTTCGAATGAGGGCAAATACATCCGTGTCTTCGGAGATGGAACAGTATTAAGTTGCATGCGTAGGAATGACGGTTTAACGGATAACTATTCGTTCTATTATGCACACGATTGCGATTTACTTGAAAACATTGCGGATACTCTCGTTGAAAATGGTTTGTTTCAAAGTAAAAGTGGTGAGATTTCTGCTATTATGTCCCCAAGCCCGGGAATAGATATTCATATTACTCATTTATCGTTAAGGATTAGTGACAAATACTACACCATTGAATTTATCGGTTTCGGTGATGAAAAGCCTGAATGGGAGCCGCTAAAGGAATATGTCGATTCGGTTATGAGTTCTTACATGATAGAGGATAATCTGATCTCTGGGGAAGACTGCCTAAAAATACTTGATGGGCAAATAGAGGTTTATGGCAAAGACGGTGATTATGATGGCAAGTTCATAGCCGCATATATAGAAAGAATTAAGGCTGGCGAATAAGTAGTGTAGGCAGGCAATCCTCATTGCGGGGGAATATCCTGATTTATCCCCGGCAAGCGGGGTTGCCGGGCTACATTCCATCCCGCTTCTCTTTCTTCTTAATCTCATCCCAATTCTGCAAGACATCATCCGGCCCGGAGATCTCGACATCGCCGAAGACATGCGGATGGCGGCGGAGCATCTTTTCAATGAGCTTGGTGATGCAATCCCTAAGCGTGAAGCGGCCTTCCTTCTCGGCGATGCGGCACAGGAAGACGCACAGGAAGAGAAGGTCGCCCGTCTCCTCGCGCACATCGTCCCATACCCCCGATTCGATTGCTTCTAAAAGCTCGGCGGATTCGTTGGCGATGTACTTTCGGAAATCGTCGATGGTCTGCTTGCGGTCCCACGGGCAACCGTACTCGCCAAGGAGAGTGTCCACCATACGTATGATGTCGGATATGTCGCCTGTCGATTCGAATTCAATTGGCATGGGAATATGATAACAAAATCATAAGGGCGAAGCATTTGCAGACAAATGCTTCGCCCCTACAGAGGGGTATATGAAACAGGGAAGACGAATTCAGATGTTGATGCGGCGAAAAAAATTGGAACCGGGCGCCAATCGCATTGTGTGGTTGCTCGTGTTTCCCACAGTGACTATTTATTACTTGCCACTAAGCGTATCCGGTTCCTACCTATTTTGATGCAATTCATCAGGGATTATTAGACTTAAGGCATAATTATATCGCGATAAAGGAATGATCCTTGAAAACTATTTCCCCACGATGGATTGTGCACAGGACTCTGCCCGTGAATTCACGCCCTATAAACGGGCTGTTCTTCCCGCGGCCCTTGAAATCTTTTTCGCGGACAACCCAACGGCACCCAGGGTCGATGATGACCAAATCCGCGCGCGAGCCGGCTTCAAGGGCAATCCGCTGCAAACCGAATATGCTCCGCGGGTTGTGGGAAATCAGTTCGATCAACCTGTCTAATTGTATGACTCCCCCGAGGACAAGTTCATTGTAAACCGCTGAAAATAGTGTCTCCAAACCGGTTACGCCAAACGGCGCCCTGAAAATATCCTGTTGCTTCTCAAGCTTTGTATGCGGCGCATGGTCGGTGGCGATAATGTCGATGGTTCCATCCTTTATCCCTTTGATGAGCGCTAAGCGGTCCGATTCGGTTCTAAGCGGCGGGTTCATTTTGGCTGACGCCTTCAGCTTGAGGACGGCTTCCTCATTAAGCAATAGATGATGCGGCGTTGCTTCGCAGGTTACCCGCACTCCTTTTTTCTTCGCTCGTTTTATGAGTTCGATGCCGAGGGCGGTCGAAAGGTGCTGGATATGCAACCTGCCGCCGGTTTCTTTTGCAAGCCTGATGTCGCGCCGTATTGCTTCAACCTCCGATTCCACGGGGATTCCCGGGACACCGAGTGAGCGGGAAATCTTCCCGAGGTTGACGCATCCGTTGTTATGTAATGACGCATCTTCGGCATGGCTCAATATCGGTACATCCCTGCGTTTGCCGAACGCGAGCGCATCGCGCATTATTCCTTCATCCGCTGTCCATTTGCCGTCATCGGTGAATGCGACAGCCCCCGCGTTAAGCATCCCTTCCCAATCAGCTTCCTCTTGGCCTTTCTGCCCTTTGCTTATTGCCCCAGCGATGCAAGTCTCCAAAAAGCCTTCGGTTTTGTAGCGGTCCAGTATCGAGGAGACCCTTCGCGGGTTGTCTATGGCAGGGACGGTGTTGGGCATGGTTACAATTGTTGTGACCCCGCCACGCGCTGCGGCACGGCTTCCGGTGAGGATGTTCTCCTTACGCCGCCGGCCGGGGGTACGCAGGTGCACATGTGCGTCGCAGAACGCCGGGCAGATGGTGAGTCCCGAGCAATCGACGACCATTGTGTTTTCGGGGGGGGGCATGTTTTTTCCCACCGAGACGATTGATTCCCCCCGGATGAGGATATCCCCAACATCATCCAACCTTGCTCGCGGGTCAACGAGCCGTGCCCCTTTCAGGAGGATTGATTTTTGAGAATTCGCAGAAGGAGTCATTCCAGGTTTCCTTCAATCGTGCATATGCTGCAAATAATACCATCCGGACAGTGAGGGGAGTATATCCGTCACATCGTGATATTGTCAAACGACGGGAAATATTGGGTATGTCCTTTTGTTGATTTTCAGACAGCTGAGCAGGAGGCCCGCCCTTAAGTCCCCCCCGCTTTGCCCGGGGGGTGGCTTTATTACAGTACGACATTGCAATGCCGGGCTCAGCACAAAATTTGGCCTGCCATAATCACTAAAAAGACGTACCCGAAATATCTCCCTATATGCAACAATTAACCGTCACCCGGCGTCATAACCAAGGTCGTTCCTTGCAAACATGATGGATGTACTTTAAGATTAATTTAATCCTTAGGAGGAATCTCACCATGCGGTGCAGAACAAGACTTCTGCTGTCTCTTATCATCGGCCTGATAATCGGTATGTCAGGCATAGCGGGATGTGGCGGGGATGTACACGACTATTCGGGCCTGCTTCCGGGGGACATCGCGCGCCCGGAGTTTGAGTATGCACTCGATTACGATTTTTGGTTCAGCGCGATGGGCCTGGACAAGCTGATTCCGCCCGAAGGCTGGAAGGCGCTTGACGCCACCGGGCTGACATCGTTTGAGCAGACCAACGTGATTGCATTCGAGCGCGGGGGGCGGGTCTATATCGAGGGAACATATGAATTGCCGGAGGGGAAAACATCGATAATAAAACCGGTGCTCGAAGTGACGCCGCCGGAGAGCAAGCTGTTGGGGCATCTCAATAATGAAGGGGTCATGATGAGTTTCTATGTATCAGGGATGCAGGGTTTCCTCAAGGCAATCGGCTCAATCATTACAGACCCCGCTGCGGTGGATTTGATTTTCGAGGGAAATAAGGAAACTGCTGCGCAGGTCAAGCTCGGCTTCACGACCGCGAGGTCGCAGATTGAGGGGATGCTTCTCGATCTTTTTAAAGATGAATGCATGATGGTCTGTTATCCCAAGCCTGGTTTTGATTTAACCAAGGGGAGTATACCGTTAGAGGCTGTATTGATAGCCCCTTCCGCTTCGGGACGGGCGGTAGCCCCGGATGTTGTTGAGCTTATCAAGAGCTTCGCGAGTATGGCAGGCGCTTTCATTAAAGAACCGGGCCTTGGGGAAAAACTTGAGCCCAAGAAAGGTGAAATTGCCGGCTATGAGTGCTACTCTTGGGACTTTGACGGGGGGGTGAATTTGGCAATGGTTGATGCCGGAGGGTATCTTTTCGTGAGCGATTCAAGTGGGATTGAGAAAATCTTAGCGGCTTTTGATACGAAAGAGGCAAAATATGAGGCCATGAAGCCGGCGAATATGTATTTTTACATGGACTACGATTTATACTTTAACCAATATCTGATTCCCATGCTCGACGCAATGGAGAAAGGCGGCATTTTAGAGGAAGTAAAAGCTAAGTCGCCTGAAATGGGGATGCAGATGGAGGAGAATTTATCATTTGCCCGCGAGATGATGGACAGCATCAAGGGGATCGGATCGTCCGGCTGGGCTGACTTTTCATTCAGGTTTACGGGGAATGGTTTCGAAATATCGGAGCGTTTAAATGCGGAGATTGCCGAAGCCGGGCTTGTATGGAAGGACAAAGCACCGGAGCTATTTCGAAAAATGCTTGTGAATTTCCAGAAGGGGCTGGGACTGGTGCCTTTTAACGAGGTCAGCCAGGAAGCACCGCCAACGGATGAGAGTGAAGCTCCGGAAACGCCGCCTCCACCTGGTGGGGTGTTTTAGTTTGTTCATTTATATCAAAGCCCCTTAATTCAGGGGGCGAAATATTGAGGCAATAGAGTTGAATAAAAAACTGTTTCTAACCGTCCTTGCTATGATGATGTTCCTCATCCTCATAGCGGGTTGTGTGGGTGGGCAGGGGCCAAAGCAGCCAGGGACGCCCGAGGCTAAGGCAACACGGGCCCCCGAATATGAATTCCTGCTCGACAGGAATTACTGGATGAAGCAATTCGGCCCTGAAGGTCAGGCCAAGGACTTGCCCAAAGAATCGCAGTGGATGATGGATGTTGTAAACACAGCCACTGGCGCCAACAATTGGGAGCAGGTAAGCTTGGGTTCGGAGAAAACCGATACCGCTGTTACTGTAAGTTCCACGAGCAAGTATAAAAGCACTGGTGCAGAAGACGACTCCCTTTCAGCCCTCTTAAGCAAAGTTGACCCGGTAAAACCGAAAGTGCTTAGCGGATTCAAGGCTGACGGTTTGCTGGGAACTCTCGCGCTCGGCAATCCCCGCGTTGCGACCGACGCTGTCGCGCAATGGTTTTTCGACAGCAAGTCCCTTACCGACGCACTCAAGGCTCAACCTCAAGGGGAGCAGATCCTCCAGAGCTTCGTGTTTATCAAACAGGGCCTTAAGGGGATGTACATGCAGGCGAAGGAAAAGACCGAGCCCTTGGTCGGCGAGGAATTTGTATTCGCTCTTTATGTCAACAAGGATTTTATAGGTTGGGAAAAGGCCGATGAAGCTGAGACATTTATCCAGGGCAGCCCGGTACGGTTCGTCATAGCCATGTCCGCCGCAAAGCCTGGTTTGGCGCAGGCTTTCTCGGAATCGTTGGCGGATATCGGGCCCACCATCGCGAGTTTCGGGGCAATGATGGGAGCAAATGTCGGCGCGGATACGTTGGAGCAAGTCAAGGCTATGTTCACAGCCAAGACCATGAAGGCGGACGGGTATGACATCCTCTACCTGGATTTCGATGGTTTCCAGTTCGGCTGGGCTGAGAACGACGGGGCGATGTTCATGAGCGATGTGGAGACTCTTAAGAATCTCAAAAATTATTTCGACCCCGCACAGGCCCCTAAGAACCTCCCCGCCACGTATAATTCCTACTGTTCAGTTGATATCGATAAATGCCTCAAGAGTTTCGGCGACGGCTGGAAAGATTTCCTGGATAAATGGGTCGAAGAGGTAAAGAAGGATAACAACGAGGAAATGACCAAGCTTGCTGAAGGGCTTGTAAACACGCTTAAGACCGGGGATAACTTCGGTTCCATCGAATCTATTATGATTAACGGTAAAAACGGGGTGGAAACCAAGCTGAAGCTTAACGCCGGCGCAGGTCCCCTGGTGCTTCAGATGACCAAGTTCATGGAAACGGCCATGCAGTCGTTGGAATCCGAGTTGAAGGAATCGCAGGAACCAAAGGGATCTGAAGAGAAAGAGGGATCGGAGGGACCAGAGGGATCGGAAGTATAGTCAATAACAGGATGGTTTTTGTTATAAGCGCTTTTGTACATTAAGGCCCTGTGTGGGCCTTTTTATTTTTTCCTATCGGGAGCTTTGCTATTATAGGTTAATACTGACAGGAGGCTGGGACAATGAAAGGAATAACACTCTTCCTGATGTTTGCTTTCCTTCTCGCTCTACCGATCCCCTTATATGCACGCGGGTCGGATGAGCTTCCCGGGAAGGACGCCCCGAAATACGCGGAACTTCTCGATATGCAGAAGTGGATGGAAACCTGCAACCCCGAGGGATTCATAGATATTTTCCTTGGGTTTGGTCCTGGAGAAAAGGGAGAGCAGCTTAATAAAGCTATTGAGGATGCCTGCGGCTGCCGGAATTGGGAGCAGAACAAATTGCGGGCCACCATTTACGAGGGGGATGTTTACATCAAAACCACGCTGGAATATAAACCGGTGCAGGATGATGAGTCCCTCTCCGCACTTTTAGCCGACTGGAAACCATGCAAACCGCAAATAATAAGGGGGTTCAACCCCGACGACCTCCTCGCACTGTATGGCTTCGGCAATCCCAAAGCCGCGCTGGATGTCCTCATGAAATGGTTCACTGATACCGATTCAATTCCCAACATAATCGAGTCATTGCCCCTTGAGGAGGAAAAGGCATTCATAAAACTTCTCTTCAAGCAGATGCAAATGGTCGGGAAAGGCTATTGGTATGATGCGAAAGAGGATATTTACCCGTTTTTAGGTGACGAAATCACTGTCGCCGTGTACACGAATGAGGATTATGTCGGGTGGGATAATATATGGTCGGCCGAAACCCCCGACGAATACATGATGGCCCGTATCATCCTCGCCATGGAAACCGCGAAGCCCGGATTCGCTGATATAATGACCAAGGCCGTGGGGGATTATCTCGATATATTTTCCGAGCTCGGTATTTTCTTCGGCCATTATGGTGACGAATCTAAAGAAAAAATTGAAATCCTCACAATGGAAGCCGACGGTTATACCATCCACTACATCGATATCGAAGGGGAGTTCCAAATCGGCTGGACGGAATACGGCGGCGCTTTCTTCGTAAGCGACCCTTCGACACTCAAGAACCTCCCGGCATATTTTGATAAATCACTTCCAAACGAAATGAAAATTAAGAAGTTTAACGAATATATGTACCTTAATGCCGATGGTCTGGTCGATGTGTTCTACGACCCAATCATATGGTTCTTCCAGGATGAGTTCTCATACTGGACTAATCCGCCCGAAAAAGAGGGAGTTGCTGCGCTTGGCGAAATGAATAACCTGTTGAAATCCGGGGAACTTGGGGATATTGAAGTCATCGAGGTTATCAATGGCCATAACGCTGAGCTCAATATGAGAGCGGGACAGGTATCGGCGGACTTAATGTTGAAGGGAATTGGTCTATGCAAGAATCTCACTGAGGGTGGGTCCTCCATGGAGGACGCAATAATGAGATACCTTGGTTTTTATGGCGGCGGAGGGGGCGGCAGTTGAGGAATCTAAACGGGTGAGTTCACCCTGGCCGTATTTGGTTATGTAATATGAACAGCCAGCGCAATTCCGAACCTTATTCAAAGCGGAAGGCCCTTATTACAGGCTCGACACACGGTATCGGGCTGGCCATAGCTCATCGTTTGGCCGACGGCGGAGCGGATGTTGTTTTGAATTACCATGAGGACCAATCAAAAGCGGATGCGGTTGTCGGGCAAATCACGGCAGCAGGTCGTCGATGCATTGCCGTGAAGGCTGATATGTCCATCGCGGGCGACTGCCGCCGGTTGGCCATAGAAGCCATTGAATTTCTCGGCGGACTTGATTTCCTTATCCACAATGCCGGGCCGTTTGAGATGGGGTCCGTGGCTGATATGCCCCCGGAGAAATGGGATTACATAGTGGCTGCCAACTTCTCGGCCGCGTTTCACATGACACAGGCGTGCATAGGCGAGCTTCGCAAGTCGGATTATCCTTGCATCATATATATCGGCGGCGTGAATACAGGGGTTATCGCTGCCAAGCGGAAAACGGCGGCTTATTCAGCGGCGAAGGCAGCCCTCGCGGTGCTTATGCGCACTGTTGCAGCCGAAGAGGGGCCGAACGGCATACGCGCAAATATGGTCTGCCCGGGATATATCGATACCGGGGAATATTCCGAGAACTTCAAGAAAAAAGCTATCGACGAGATTCCACTGAGACGGTTAGGCACTCCCGATGATGTCGCCGCACCGGTATGCTGGCTGCTCACACGCGAGGCGAGTTATGTTACGGGCGCCATTATCGACGCAGGCGGGGGATTGTGGGTATGAATATCAACGGTAAGCCTATCGTTATGTCGCTGGGTAGCGCGCATCTATTGCCCCGCAGGGGCGGGGTGCAGCCGTGATGCGCGTGTCCCATCCGGGTTTTATGGGCCGAAATGTATTTTCACATGATGCCAACTTGAGGTTGACCAACAGCGGTTGTTAAGATAACATTCTCAATAAGATTTAAATAATTAAGTTCCTTTAAAGCGAAAATTGTTCACAGGAGGTTTGCGATGGAAAGTGCACCACCCGGAATCGGGCAGGCATTCAACGATGGCATCGAGGGATTCAAGAAGAATCCGGTAATGGTGATTGTAGGGACGCTGGTTTATCTTGCGATTTCGATGGTAGCGGCATGGATTCCCTTCCTGAACTTCTTATTTTATGCTCTCGTACTGCCTCCCTTAGCTGGGGGCTATATAATCTTCGTTTTAAGAATTGCCAAAGGGGAAGAACCTTCCGTTGAGGATCTGTTCGCAGGGTTCAAGGACTATGTAACCTTCTTGGGCGCATATTGGCTCCTTGTTCTGTATATGGTGCTCTTCGGCATTCCTGCAATAATCCTTATCGTACTCGGTTTTATTTTCATTACTAAGTGTGTCGGAGTGTTCCTTTTAGTCGTCGGCTACTTGGGCTGGTTGGTTATTGTTATTATGTTTGTCTTGAAGTGGGCCTTTTATCTCACCATCATCGCGGATGGCTGGAATGATGGGGGTATAAAACCTGCTTTTGACAAGAGCGTGAAAATTACCGAAGGGCGGGTGCTTGAGTTATTCCTTGTGGTACTTATCCTTGGCCTGTTCGCCATGGCCGGCGCAATTGTATTCGGCGTCGGTATGCTGGTCACTGTACCGATTTCAGCGATAGGGTTTGTCGCCTATTACCTCAGGCTTAAGAAGATATATCTTGAGAAGACGAGCGCGGCGCCACCGAGTCTCGAGCCGCTCCCGCCTCAACCTTAAAACCTGCAAACAGGCGCGACGAACCAGAATATATGCCGATAAAAAAACCGCCCATTATGGGCGGTTTTATTTCGGCATCAATGGAGCTTAGCCCGGCTTGTAGTAAAAGACGCTCACCTTCGGACCGTCCTGCATGACGTGCACCTTATAATTCAGGTCGTCAACATCCAGGTAACGCGCTTCACCCGCGATATAAGGCGACCCGCCGAATGCCATCACGAAGCTTCCGTCGCTCACCTTGTACACTTCAACCTCATTAGCGGCGGTAAGCACGCAAATCCAGTTGCTGTCCTTGGCGAGGTTCTTCATTGGCAATATCTCGACATCAATCGGCTCGTTAGTCGGGTGTATAGTTGAGAACGGGGTCATGTCGTAATCACCCGACGATAGTGCGGCGATAAAATCAAATTGAAATACTTCAACCACTTCTTCCGGGGCCTTTTCGCTGAAAACGCAGTACACATTGCTATAGCCTTCCATGTCGTCCACATCAAGGCCGTTCACCGATGTCCTATCGACTTTTCCATCACCTGAGCCTTGGGGTGTCAAACCGGCAAATGCGAAGGATTCGGGAGCATCATAGGGGTTCGTAAAACCATAAACAGCGATATAGGGGTAAAGGGTTTCATCCCCGCTCGCGTATTTGCTGCCCCAATACTGCATGCCGTCGCGCGCGAACCCGCCGCAGGCGTCGAACGGCCTGGTATATGTCGCGATTGGCGGCCCGGGATCGGGATCCTGGTACAGTATCCAGCCTGAGACACCGGGGTCGGGCCCCGGGTTTTCGGGGTCGTGATCCCACCACCACCATATCCATGCCCAATACGCGATAGGTGCATCTTGTGGCGGAGTGTCTCCAGGTGTTTTCGGGTCCGGGTCGTTGTTCACCTCTAACCACGCCCAAGTGTCGAGGGCTTCCGGTGTGGCGAGGGAGGCTGTATCGAGGCGGACAATCGGTTCGTGGGGGTTGCTCGTATAGCCCACATAACCTTCTCCTTTGGCGTATGTGGAATCCCAATAATGATAATTGCCATCGGGGCCGACAACTAATGTATATGATGCACCTTCATCGTCGCCCACAACCGCCAAATCGAGGCACGTGCCGGGGGCGTGTTCGCCGGTCAATTCCCAGTTGGGCAATTCGCAGACGAATTCGCCCCCGCCGCCGGGGGTTGTTATGGTTATCGTAACGTAATTATATGTCTCCTTCTTTGGGGTGGTCCCGGCGGTCATTGCGGTAACCAGCGCTTTATATTGGCCCGAGAGATATCCCCCCTCCTTCCAGAATGCATCATAATAAACCCAGGTATTTCCCGTCGTATGTGTCATATTTGCATGCTTCTCTCCCCCGAGGGCGGTAAGGTCCACCCAGACCGACTGCACATCATCCTGCCAGTCATATACATCGGTGTAAATCGACGCCGTGTTCGAACCGTCGTTGGTGAACGCGCCGGTGGCCTGGCAGTTGGTCACGGCATAAGGTTCCTTGCAGTTTGCAGGCCAGGATGCATCGACAACATAATTTATGGTGGCATAGTCAGGGTGGAAGAGGTTGAATAAATGAAATTCCTCGGTATGCGAGCTATATGGGAAGAAAGGTCGTCCAGGTCCTGTATCATAAGCCACGAAAGGCCTTGGGGATGTTTCCGTTGGCGGGGCGAAGATGAAGGTGTAGCTGTCGGGGTTCCTTAGTTCAATCACGCCCTTATTGAGGACAGTCCCGCGCACGTCATAGCCGGTAAGGCCGGTTGGGTTCTTGAGTGTTATATCAATTTTATAAATGTTAAGTCCGACTGTGCCCTTGAATTTGGCGATTATGCAATTGTTGCATGCGGGTGGTAACAGGTAGGATTTCACGTCATAGTGTCCATTTATCTCGCGGTTGAGGGCGACATCGATTTTTTCCGTCAGCGGATCGATGCCTATATCCCAGGCCCCCCAGAGGATGCGCCCGTCGGGCATCATGCATTCCTGGTAATTTCTTGCTGTCTGATTGGATGTGTTGTCCTCAGGCGCAACAGGGCTAACTCCCCCACCCGAACAACCCACAGCTATCACGAGAATTCCACCCATTATTAAGGTGACCCAGAGAATCTTCGATAATCCCATTAGCGACCTCCTGAAATGCTCAATTGGGCAAAACGCGGGGAAGGCAACATTTCATCAGCAATAAATAATACCACATGAAAGGCGCCTGAACATGCCCCGCATCGGGGGTGAGTTTCCCTCCCCCCCGCTTCATATTTAATATCATCTAATCAACCTTAATCGCGAACGCTGCAGGGGCGAAGCATTCTGTCTTCAAAATGCTTCGCCTTCCATATATGTAATGTATGGCACGGCCTGCTTGAGTCTTCGAAAGCTGGCCGTGGCGTGAATATCTCCATGCTTTGGCTTAAACCATTTCAAGGCCACGGCCAGGTCGCGAAGACGCGACCAGGCCGTGCCATCCGGATGTATTTAATACCATTATGCAGAGGATGATTTATGTCCCCCTTATTTATTCTCGCCGTTTGCGTTATTATTTATGCAATGAGCAGCACCCGTACACCAGGAGTCATCCGCGTGCTCGGAATCGACCCGGGATTAGCGAAGCTCGGCTATGCCGTGGTCGATGACCTGCCGGAGGGCATATGCCATGTCGAATATGGCCTCATCAAAACCAACCCGAAGGATACACTGTCGGTGCGGCTCAACCAGATAGCAGTCCTCGTGGATGAAATAATCCAGCAATTCGCCCCCGATGTTATGGCCGTAGAGACGGTCTTTTTCGCCAAGAACGCTAAGACAGCTATGTCCATCGGGCGCGTAACCGGCGCGGTAATGGCCGTAGCGGGGCTAAGGGGAATCGAGGTGGTTGAATATTCGCCGCTCGACATCAAGCGCACTGTCGTAGGTCACGGTCGCGCTGAGAAGAAGCAGGTTCAGGAGATGGTGCGTACTTTATACAGACTTGATACACCGCCCAAGCCACCGGATGTGGCTGATGCATTGGCAATATGCCTTACACATTTGTCTTACGGGTTGAAGCGCAGCTTAGAGGGCATCTTTCCTGACAAATGAATAATGGTCGGGTGGCACCCCTTTGTCTTCAAAGGGGTGGTCGTGAAATGAGACTTGCTCTGAACATTGTTATTTTATGACTGAAATGGGGCCGCACACTTCAGTGTGCGTTTTCCCCTGCGCCACTTTCGCACACTAAAGTGTGCGGCAACCGGCTAATGTGATAGAAAGGAGGCTTGATTATGCTGGCTAATGGCGGTATTGACTGGGGGTGCTTGATAGGAGCATATTTTATTAGCGGGGTCATAATTGGTGCCTATTGTGCGGCACTTGCTGATGAAAAAGGAAGAAGCCCAGTAGGGCATTTTTTTGGCGGTTTGTTTTTTGGGATTGTAGATTTGCTTTATCTCATTGGGACTAAGGATACATCTGCCACAAGTCAAGAGGACCCGATTTCAGAGGTGAGGCTCTCAGATGAACATGTAATAGAATTAGCGGAAATAATTCAAAATGACATCTCTAATAGGAAAGTAAAATCGGCAACCAAAGCGCTGAAGGCTCTGGGGGTACAAGCAAAGCCAGCAATGCCGATTTTAGTTGAGGTTGTTGCCACAGGCAAAGGGGAGCGATTGGTGGGCGCAATCGATGTTATTTTATCAATTGGCAGGGAAGCTTCATCAGCCCTCCCTTATCTTGAAGTGCTACTGCAGAAAAAAGACCCTGATTTATGGGGCGTCTATGATATAGGATTTTGTAGATCAAGATTAAAACAGGTTATTGACAAATTGAAAGTCGAAAACCAAGCACAAGATAAACAAGATTAATTCCAACCACGGAGGTTCTTAATGGACTTTGCCCTATCTGAACATCACCTTAAAATCAAACAAACCATCGCGAAGTTTGTCGATGATGTCATCAGGCCACGCGCGGCTCAGCTTGATGCTGCGCACGAATTCCCGCGCGACATCATCCAGCAGATTGCCGATATGAACTTCCTCGCGCCAATCGTGCCGACGCAGTATGGCGGCCCCGGCCTCGATTACCTCGCCTATGCAATGATAGGCGAGCAGATAGCGCGGGGCGATTTGGGCATCGCCACCGACATGGGCGCGCACTGCTCGCTATGCGCCGCGCCAATCCTCTACTACGGCACCGAGGAGCAGAAACGCAAATTCCTGCCCGATATGTGCGCAGGACGCAAACTCGGCGCACTCGCACTCACTGAGCCGAACGCTGGCTCCGACGCAGCAGGCGTGCAAACCAAGGCGGATGACAGCGGCGATTATTGGGTCATCAACGGGCGCAAGCAGTGGATATCCAACGGCGACATCGCGGATGTGATAATCGTCCTCGCCAAGACGCATCCCAAGAAGGGCATACTGGGCCTCACTCCCATCATCATCGAGAAGGGTATGCCCGGCTTCATCGTCGAAGGGACGGCGGATATGATGGGCATACGCTCCTCCCACCAGGCCGACCTCGTATTTGAGGACTTAAAAGTTCCCAAGGAAAATGTCCTCGGCGGCGAGAAGGGGATATGTCGCGGGTTCCAGATTATCATCATGGATTGCCTCAACGGCGGGCGTATCGGCGTGGGGGCGTCGAGCTGCGGCGTCGCCACCGCCGCGCTCGAGGAGACCATCGCATTTGTCAAGACGCGCGGCGAGTCGGGCGAGAAGCCCAGCGACCAGCAGTATGTGCAGTTGATGATAGCGGATATGGCGTCGCGACTTAACGCCGCGCGCCTGCTCACATATCACGCCGCGTGGGTCAAAGACACAGGCGGCCATATCGCCAAAGCCGCCGCTATGGCGAAATTGTTCGCGAGTGAAACGTGCGATTATATAGTCAACCACTGCGCGATACTCCTCGGCGACATCGGCTATACCAAACGGTCCAACCTCGAACGCTGGATACGCGACAGCCGCATCCAACGCATCTACGAAGGCACCAGCGAAATCCAGAAGCTCGTCATCGCCGGTGAAGTGCTGAAGAGAGGGGTGTTTTAGAGCTGTATAGATTATTTCAACATAGGTGGTATTTAAACAATTTACTTTGAAATTAATTGAAAGGTCCAATTATGCCTTTCGACATACAAACCTATCTCTCTTCCCGCGCCGCAATGGTTGATGAGGCGCTCGAAAAGGTGATGGTGCCCGCGGATGCGTATCCGCAGACCATTCACGATGCGATGAGGTATTCGCTGTTCGCCGGCGGGAAGCGGCTGAGGCCGATACTCGTAATGGCGACATACGAGGGTTTCGGCCCGGCGCAGGGGCAGCCGGGCGCCAAGGACCCGCGCGATGTGCTCATCATCGCATCGACCCTCGAGATGATACACACCTTCACGCTTATCCACGACGACCTGCCGTGCATTGATGATGGCGAGATGCGCCGCGGCAAGCCGACATCGCACAAGGTATATGGCGAGGATATGGCGGTGCTCGCGGGCGATGCATTGTTGAATTACGCATTCGAGGTCATAGCGACCGAGGGGCTAAGGCGCAAATTCCCGCCGGATACCGTGCTGAAGGTCATCGTCGAGCTAAGCCACGCGCTGGGCACATGTGGCGTGCTTGGCGGGCAGGTGGTCGATGTCGAGACGGCGAAGCGCGATAAGGTTACCGATGAGGAGTTGGAATATATCCACCGCCACAAGACGGCGGCGTTTTTCGTCGGCGCGATGCGTATCGGCGGTCACCTCGCGGGTGCATCGGTGGAGCAGACGCACCTGCTCGATGATTTCTCCGATGCGTTCGGGCTTGCATTCCAAATATGGGACGATGTGCTCGACGTCACCGCCGATGTTGCCGTCCTCGGCAAGGATGTCGGCCACGATGCCGCAACGGGGAAGAAGACATTCGTGACCGTCTATGGCCTTGAAAAAGCCAAGCAACTCGCGCGGATGTACGCCGACAAGGCCCACGCCACACTAAGCCAACTCGGCGGCATGGAAGCCCTGCAGGCTCTGACGGAATTCATTGTGACGCGAGGTAGTTGATTATTAAGACCAATATAGTTTAAAAAGAATATATTGTGCATACACGGGTGCCGCCCACAAACGAGTCTGCGAGTTTGTGGGTGATTATCCTCAAGGTCAACTGCGCCGTACCGTACTCCCTAATCCTGGCCCATTGGCGGGGCTTTCTTGCGATAGACATTCAGGCCGAGCCGCTCCTCCCGGTTGGGTAGCTGGACATTGCCCTCGGTGGTCGCGATGACAATCGATTTCCCTGTGGATGACGGGCCGAATTCCTTGGACAGGTCGATCTTGATGGTGAGGATGTTGCCCTCGATTGTGAAGTCAACGTTTTTCATGAGCTTAAGCCTCCATTAAGCTGACCCGAAATGGCGTCAAAGGATGGCTATATTTTACATTTTCTCAGGCGTTTGGGGAATAGATTGACCTATCCAGCATGTCTATTTTTCCCATCGATTATAGTCCGGGAGATTCGGAGAGGGTGGGAATCGAACCCACCACTGACGGTTTTAACCGCCAGCATCCGGATTTGAAGGCCGGTAGGAACACCAGCTCCTATCCTCTCCATGCATTCATATCCCCTGAAGGCCGCACATCACAGATGTGCGGCACCCGGATAGACAACATAAATCACAATGTTCACGTTTTGAGGCGGCGGACATCGCCGTCACGGATGATGATACCATCCTCCTCGAACAGATTCAATAAAGGGATGGCGTACTTCCGCGTCGTGTCGACAACCTCGCGGAACCGGCTTACAGTGACCTCCTTCTCCCTGCGGAGGTGGTCAACAAGCTTGTTGCGTATCCACTCAACCGCCTTACCGGTGAACATGATGTTCCCCGGGGCCATCACCAATTTGCCCGTCTCCAAAAGGTGGTCGATTATCGCCCGCATGCGTTTGCGCTCAACCGGCCACGTTCCGCGGAATTCATCGAGCTGCCTCGGCGATGAGGAATTCCCGATAAATTCAAGCACTATTTCAGCGGCGAGTTCGTCGTCCTTGTTCAACTCCATACGCCCGCCGGGAAGTGTGTAGGTGGAGTCAGTTTCCACGAACCGGCCATCCTTCACACCATCGGTAACGCATTCCTGCACCGCCCCGGCAGGCACTTCGGCTTTAATAGTCGATTCGATAAATTTTACGATTCCCTTGAGCGATATGCCTTTATTGCTCAGCGGATGCGCCTTATGATGCGCGGATAGGGCGCTTGCTACCGCCGATGCAATCCTCTCGCGGTTGACATCGAGCGTGAAAAACCGTCTATCGCTCTCGCCATAGGACCTGACATCGCCATCCCTCGACAAAAGCTTGGCCAGCGCAGCATCGAGGGTTTTGTTGCTGACATTGAGCAGTTTTATCAATGAAGTATAGCTTATGCCGTATGGCGTTTTGGCTACTTCGTATCTTATGGCTGTCTCAAGGTCGGCGCCCATAAGCTCGCTTAACCTTTCAGCAGCGGTATCCTTATGTTTCTGATGTTTCAACGGATGCGGGTCAAGCACCTCGCCGCCGCCGATGGTGAATTCCTGCGTGGCATTGCGAAGGATGAACCTGTCGCCGGCGCTTACCGCGAGCTTCTCGCCAAACCTCAGTTGGATAACCGCTTCATCCCCCGGTGAGACCGACTTCGAATCGAGCGGTATTGCCCGCGCGGTTACTTCGGCAGTGCCTATATGCAGATGAACCGAGCTTCCGGTAAGCAACGGGCTATAGTCCCCCGGCAGAAGCTCTATCCGGGCATCGAACATATATGTAGGCTCAATGGAGTTCGGTTCCGCAAGGACATAGCCACGGGTTATTTCATCTTTATCGATGCCGACAAGATTGATGGCTGCACGCAGTCCCGGGTTTGCGCTCTTGGCGTCCTGTCCGTGAATTTGCAGCGAACGTACCCTGGCCCTTTTTTCAATCGGCAGTATATCAACCTCATCCCCCTCTTTTAAAACCCCCGCTATTGTTGTGCCGGTGACAACTGTCCCCGCCCCCTTGATGGTGAATACCCTGTCTATTGGCATCCTGAAACGGTCACCGAGATTACGCGGGGGAACCGTCTGAGCGACTTTGTCGAGCGCAAGCACAAGGTCATTCAACCCTTCCCCGGTAACGGCCGAGACGGGTACGATGGGGCATCCCTCAAGAAATGTGCCCTTGATCAAATCCTCGACATCGGCTATCGCAATCTCTTTTATTTCCTCATCCACAAGGTCGATCTTATTGAGCGCCACAAGGCCGGCACGTACACCAAGCAGCCTTACGATGTGCAGATGCTCGGTGGTTTGCGGCATGACGGCATCGTCGGCGGAAACCACGAGCAGCACCAAATCTATCCCCTGAGCGCCTGCGACCATATTTCTTATGAACCGCCTGTGGCCGGGGACATCGACGATGCCGAGCCTTATGCCGCTCGGCAGAGTGTAGTGGGCAAAACCGATGTCAATTGTGATGCCGCGGTCTTTTTCTTCCCTGAGCGTATCGCAATCGATGCCTGTCAGCGCCTTGATAAGCGCCGTTTTGCCGTGGTCTATATGCCCGGCCGTGCCTAAGACAAGATATGGAGAAGTCTCGCTCACGGAAGCTCCTTGAAACGCTCGACAATACATGCCATATCACCGGGAAGGAATGTAAGGACATTCATTGCATAAGCCCCCTTATAAAAATAACCGACAAGCGGGGGATTACCTTTGCGCAGGAGCTTATCGAGCTCATCCGGACCGATGTCGGCGGAGTTGATTACAACCAATTTCGATGGTATTTCCTGCCCGGGGACCGACCCGCCGCCGTATGACCCGGGCCCATCGATGACATCAAATTTCCAACCGGGCTTGGCCTTCCGCAGGAGTGATACAAGCCGCTTCGCTATGCGCCCAAGCTCACCCGGTGAACGGGAGATTATCCAGTTCATATCACCCTCTTTACCGCAGGAGGGCTTTTTGAGGTAATCGACAAGCGTCGCGCCAAGGGCCGCGGCGACGAGTTTATCAATGCGCAAAACACGCCATATGCTGTTGCGGCGCATCGCGTCGATATATTTTTTCCCGCCGATGGCGATGCCGCCCTGCGGCCCCCAAAGTAGTTTATCGCATGAGAAGGTCAGCACATCGGGGCCGTCCGCCATTGTACTTATAACATCAGGTTCATTTATCCCCCCCCCTTCTTCCGGGGCTATATACCCGCTGCCGAGGTCGACCATTACGGGGATGCCATATTTTTTGCCGAGCTTGACCAGTTCCGATGTCTCGACTTCCTGCGTAAAACCAACAACCCTGAAATTGGATGTATGCGTCTTCAAAAGCAAGGCAGTATTGTCGTTTATTGCCGATTCATAATCCTTGAGCTTGGTGCGGTTTGTAGTGCCGACATCCCGCATGACGGCCCCCGATTTGGATACAACATCAGGCACCCGGAAGGAGCCCCCTATTTCAACCAGTTCGCCCCGGCTTGTTATTACTTCACGCCCTTCGGCTATGGTGTTCAGCGCGAGGAAAACCGCCCCGGCGTTATTGTTGACCACGGTGGCGGCTTCGCATCCGATAAGGGCGCATATCAGCTCTTCCAAGCGTATGTCCCGTCTTGTACGCTCCCCGGTTTCGAGGTCGAGTTCGAGGTCGCAGTAGGATGCCGCGGCTGCATCCAAGGCTGTACGGGCATTGGCCGAGAGGATGGAGCGTCCGAGGTTCGTATGCAGGACGATTCCCGTGGCGTTTATTACCGTGACAGGCGGTGCGGCTTCCAAATGCGCAAACCTTGCAGCAACTTTTGCCGCGACAGCCCCGGGGCTGGAATCCCCTACCTCCTTCCCCGCGGCTGCTTTATCCCGCAGCTTCTCAATTTCCTCACGCACTATACGGACAACAATATCCCGTCGGTAATTGGCCAGTACCTTTGCTAATTCATCGGACTGGAGAACCTTCTCGACCGCAGGGATTACTATTGCCCGCAAATCCTTTTTTTCATCAGCCATTGGCGGGAACCTTTCATATTGGAGTGGGAAAAAATTTAACTTATCTAAAGCGAGGAATAAAATTAATTAATCATTCAGCCTCATCGACGCATCCCATAACAAAAACGCCGGCCTTCTCAAGGGAGTCCAAAGCGCCATCGAAAGTGCTCGCATCCAAACGCAACGCTATCCCGCAGTCGGAGGAAACATCCTTCGGAATCGGGATGACGCGGGGCTTATATCCTGATTTTGTGAGCAAACCCTCCGCCCTTATGGCATCGTGGATGGAACGGAAGATAATTATTTTTCCCCTCTCAAGAATCATGGGGCAACCACCTTCGATGCTTGTGTAAGGGTGTTGAGGATATCATACATATTCGAAACAATGCCAACCTTCAAATCATTCATGCGATTATAAAAGTTCAGGCACGTACCGCAGCTAAGGATGTTTACCCCCAAATCCTCCAGCTCCTTGAGGGTATTGACAAGTTGGGAATCTTCCGATGTTATGAGAACGCCGGAGTTGATGAAGATTATGTGCGAGGGAAGGGGCGCGACATCCTTTATGGTTCCGATGAATGCCTTCAAGAGTATGCTCCCCAATTCGTCATTACCCCTGCCCATGATATTGGAACTTATAAACACGACATGGGGTTTATCCGTCTTAGCGGCTTCTTCGATTAACCCGCAGCCAGCCGGTTTTTTGATATCGACCAACAGGTTGCCGCTCTCGTCCGCTTTGATAACAGCAATCCCGCCTGATTTTTCCATCGCCCGTCTCACATTTTCCGCAGCTGACGGATTACCGACCAATGTCTTTATTACACCTCCCGGGGGGAGGCTTGCATATAACTTCTTCGTTTCGAGCACCGGCTTCGGGCAACTCATACCTCTGCAGTCTAATGCTATTGTATTATCATCAGGCATTTAAAATATTATCACTCCAAAGGCAATTGAATGACATTGAGCAATCCTGCAATAACCTAAATCTTACCTGCGATTTTTTTCACTGCCTTGATTGTGATCTCAATTTCTTTATCCAGATTGCCATAGCCCGGCGCGAGCCTTACCGCCCCCTGGGGCATAGTCCCGAGGTGGAGATGAGCGGTAGGGGAGCAATGCATACCGGCTCGGCAAAGGATGCTGAATTCGTTCTCCAAAGCCTGGGCAACTTGGTCGGTATGCATTCCTTCAACAGTAAATGCGGCCATCAGGGCGGTTCCGTCATCAGGAGAATACAATTTGACCCTCGGGATATCGCGGATGCCGTTGATAATCATTAAGGTAAGGCGTCGTTTGTGCTCGCCGCCGAGCCCATTTTCCTCTATATGATCGAGCCCGCCTCGCAAGCCGGCGATGCCATGCAGGTTGATTGTCCCCGCTTCGTAGCGGTCGGGTCTGAAATCCGGTTGGTCTATTGATTCCGACTTACTCCCTGTCCCGCCTTCCATCAATGGAGCTACTTCATATCGAGGTGAAATATAACATGCGCCGATTCCCGTGGGGCCTAAAAGCCCCTTATGGCCGGAAAAGGCAACAAAGTCGATACGGTCTTTCATGACATCGATGGGGAGCACCCCTGCCGTTTGCGCGGCGTCTATTAGGATTGGCGTATCGGGGAATACATCCCTCAAGGACGCCAAGTCCTGCACGATACCGTTTACATTGGATGCATGCGAAATCGCGATAAGCCTGTAAGGCCCTTTTCCGGCGGTAATTTTGGCGTTCTCCATGTCAATTCTTCCAAGCTTATCCGCGGGTAAAAATGTGTACTTAATATTGCGCTCCCTGGCCAGCCTTTTTATGGGGCGCATTACGGAGTTATGCTCCATCGGTGAAACCAGGATATGGTCCCCATCGCGGAGAAACCCTTTAAGGACCAAGTTCAGACTTTCTGTTGTGCCGTGGGTGAAGACCAGGTCAGCGGGGTCTGGGATGCCCAATATGCGGGAGAGTTGTTCACGGGCCTGATAGACCATCCTCGCTGATTCCACAGCGGCGTAATGGCCGCTTCGGCCAGCGTTACCCGCTACTCCCGCCATGAACGCAGCTATCCCGCAAAGTACGCCGTTGGGTTTGGGCCAAGATGTCGCACCGTGGTCAAGGTATATTACGAATTTAGTCATCATCCTGAATTTGATTTTAGGCTGCCGTGACCGGGGCTGTCCGGAATGAAAATAGCAAACCTGCAGATAGGCCCGATATCAAAACCGCATGTGGAGCTTAAGGGGGAGGTTGCGATTCCCAGCAAGGCCGGGGAGTACGGGACCCGCACCCCGGCGGTTTCAGTCCCGATAAGCCGGCCACAGTACGGCAGCTTTCAATCGCGTCACCTCCTTCAGATCCCAGTGCTCCCGCTCGGGGAGGGGATAAGGGAAAGATTAACCCCCCTCTATCGGTGATTCACCGATTTTTCCTGATGATTATATGTGAAAGTACTCTCTTGTCAAGGTAAGTATAATATAAATGCACCGGATGGTATATAGAATCGGGGGTGGGCAGTGGGCATCCATCAATTTAACCCGGGTGTGTCTTTTTAGTGATAATGGTTGGGTAGGTTTGATAGTGGGCCTGGCGTTGCAAGGTGGTGCTGTAATAAGACCACCCCCCCTTTAGTCCCCCCCGCTTCGCGGGGGGGAGATGAAGAAGCGACCTCCCGTTATCCCCCTATCTTACGATGAAGATAAAGTGAAGCCTATTGTAATTCCCCTATCTCACGATTAGGATAAATGGGGAGTCTATTGTTATCTCCCCCCAGCCCGAAGCGGGGGGGGATAAAAGGGGGGCATCCTGCCTGGTGGTCTGAAAATCAACAAATTGACACACCACCATCACTCCCATAAGGTTGTGGATGGCACAATGGGATGGTATTATCAGCCATTGAGCAGCTTTGGCGATGTAATTCGGTTGTAATACGCCATTGGCATGGGAATGAAAAGAAAAAGGAATACGCAATAATGGAAGAAGAAGGACATGAGCCGCTCTGGATTCCGTTTATAACTGCTATTGAGACGCCTTTTCAGGCTATCTCTAATGCGGCTGAATTAAGTCTGAAGCGGGAACCCCCCCTTGAAGGGACCCGTAGTGCCCTTAAGGCATGCGCGGCAATGGCCAAAGTTCAGGATACGGCCTTGGGAGAATACACAAATCCAGATGAAATTGACCCGGACAAGGTACGCGGGGAAATAAGAGCCGGGCGTAAAGCCTTAGGGGATAACCGCCTCATACCCCCTAAAGAACCATTTACCGGGCTGTTTCAGGAGCTTGTGAGCGGGTTGGAAATTGAGGGGTTAGCTGCTGCCGATATTCCCGGTAGGCTTGCAGGCTTGATAGAAAAGGCGGGTGGCCACCCAAAAGGATTAAAGGACTTACCGGAGTATTTCACCGATGAGCTTGGGCTGGTGACAGGCATTGACCCCAATATATTATCAGCAGTCTTCCATGCCGCCCGGCAGGTATTCGCTGTGGCGGAAGCTGAGCAGATACGCCCTCACGTGGAAAGGGAATTGTGGGATTTGCCAACCTGCCCAATATGCGGCTCGAACCCCGAAATGGGAAGGATCGAAACCTCGGAAGGGCATTTGTATCTTGTATGCCCGCTATGCTTTACCGAATGGAAACACATCCGTCTTAAATGCCCCTGGTGCGGGTGCGAAGGGCAGGATAAATTGGGCTATTTCACCGCTGATGAGTATCCCGGCTACCGTGTAAATGTCTGCCGCAACTGCTCCGGGTACTTGAAAATCACGGTTGAGAAGATTCTAAACAAGCGGCATGTACCAGTTGTTTTTAACTTGCTTACATTAGAACTTGATTTGCAGGCTGAAAGAGAAGGTTTTCATTTGCCCCTTTTAAGATAAAGGGAACGGGGAATTCCCAACCGCTATGCTAAAGATTGCATAACGGAATTTTTTTAAAATTCTTCTTATCCTTGGAATATATTGTTAAAATTTGCACAAGCTGTTTTAATTGGATGCAGCTCGGAATATTTCCACCTTGATAACACTATTGGTCAATCTGACCGTAAATAAGCCGTAGGTTTCTGTTTCTTTACATTTGAATTTTTGCGGTTTATTTCAATTCATAAGTCTGGTTTATTATGTTAACTTTTGAAGTCACTTAGTTTTGCTGCACCGGTATATGGCTGGTGGCAATTGAAATAACAGGGCTATTACCTTAAACGAAGGAGGAAAGAACGCATGGACCGAAGGCAATTTTTAGCCTCGACTGGGAAGGGGGTCGGCGGAGCTTTGGCTGCTTTGGCCTTGGCCGCCGCTGCTCCCAAGAAAGCCGCGGCTTTGCCGGATGTTGGGCCAGTGGAGGGGAGGCCCCTGAAAATCGCTTATGCCAAAGACACAACAAGTATATGCCCATACTGCGGTGTGGGCTGCGGTTTGCTTGTATCGTCACGTGACGGCAAAATCATCAATATCGAGGGCGACCCGGATCACCCGATTAATGAAGGGGCCCTATGCTCAAAAGGCGGCTCTGTATTCCAAATCGCCAACAATCCCCGCCGGTTAGACAGGGTCAGGTACCGTGCCGCAGGCGCTTCAGACTGGCAGGAAGTCGATTGGGATTGGGCCATCGACAAGATCGCCAAGAATTTCATCGACGCACGTAACGCCACTTTCGTGAAGGAAGAGGACGGCGTCATTGTAAACCGCACCGACGGGGTGGCATGCTTCGGCGGCGCGGCTTTGGATAACGAGGAATGTTACCTGCTCCACAAACTCACCCGTGCTATGGGGTTGGTACGTATCGAACATCAGGCCCGCATATGACACAGCTCCACCGTGGCCAGTTTGGCCGCTACATTCGGACGTGGAGCTATGACGAATCACTGGATTGATCTAATGAACGCCGATGTTGTGATGATAATGGGAAGCAACGCGGCGGAAAACCACCCCATGTCGATGCGGTGGATACGCCGGGCCAAGGAGAACGGGGCCACCGTTATAAGCTGCGACCCCCGTTACACGCGGACATCATCCTTCGCGGACCTGTATGTCCCACTTCGCTCCGGCACCGATATCGCTTTTGTAAACGGCATCATCAATTACGCCCTGCAGAATGACCTTATTCATAAGGACTATGTGGCCAATTACACAAACGCTGGATTCATAATCAGCGATAAATACAACTTTCAAGACGGCATGTTTACAGGATGGGACGGGAAGAAGTACGACACCGCCAGCTGGGCGTATGAAAACGATGTCGAGGGTTTGCCCAAGATTGACAGAACCCTCCAGGACCCCCGGTGCGTTTATCAGTTGATGAAGAAACACTTCAGTCGTTACGATGCGGACACCGTCTGCAGAATCACCGGTGCGCCGAAAGACAAGTACCAGAAGGTATGCGAGATTTATACATCAACGCACAAGCCCGACAAAGTGGCCACGTGGCTCTATGCAATGGGCACAACGCAGCATACATACGGCACGCAGAATATCCGGACATACGCAATGCTCCAGCTCCTGATGGGCAATATCGGGATGGCGGGGGGCGGTATCAACGCGCTGCGCGGCGAATCCAATGTACAGGGTTCGACCGATATGGGCCTGTTATATCACATACTCCCCGGTTACCTCGAAACACCCGCTGTAGAGCATAAGGACTTAGCGACGTATAAAGAGAAACTCACCCCCAAATCGGCCGACCCGAAGAGCGCCAACTGGTGGCAGAATAAACCGAAGTACATAGTCAGCCTTTTGAAAGCTTCATATGGGGATTACGCCACCCCTGAGAATGAGTTTTGCTACAGCTTCCTGCCCAAGCGCAAGGCCGCGCATTCGCATATGCATATTTTCGAGGAGATGTTACAGGGCGGCATTAGAGGCGCTTTCTTCTTCGGGCAGAACCCGGCGGTCGGCGGGCCAAACGCGAACTTGGAGAGGGATGCGTTGGCCAAGCTCGACTGGATGGTCGCGGTGGACCTGTGGATGACCGAAACATCCACGTTCTGGAAACGGCCAGGGGTCAACCCGGCCGATATAAAGACGGAAGTCTTCCTGCTGCCGGCGGCCGCATCGGTTGAGAAGGAAGGGAGCATCACGAACTCAGGACGTTGGGCGCAATGGCGTTACGCGGGTGGGAATCCTCCGGGAGACGCCAAAACCGACACGTGGATAATTGACCGGTTAATCACGAAGATAAAAGAGCTTCTACCGAGCATGGATACAACGGGGGTGCCGGAACCGCTCTCCAAGCTCTATTGGAGCTACGGCGAAGGCGAGGAGCCTGATCCGCACGCAATCGCCAAGGAAATTAACGGCTACTATATGAAGGACACAGATGTCGGCGGGGGGACGATAGTACCCAAGGGCACGCAGGTCGCTAATTTCACCAAGTTAACAGACGACGGTTCGACATGCAGCGGTAACTGGCTTTTCAGCGGGTCATATAACGCCGATGGCAATATGATGGCTCGCCGAGATGCGACCGACGCCGCCAACAAGATAGGCCTTTATCCGAAATGGGCCTGGTGCTGGCCGGTTAACCGCCGCATCATCTACAATCGCGCTTCCGTTGACCTCCAGGGAAATCCGTGGAACACCAACAGGTGGGTTATCCGCTGGAACCCGGCATTAAGCGACGGCAAAGGCGGATGGGAGGGGGATGTACCCGATGGCGGATGGCCGCCGGGAGACAAACATCCCTTCATCATGCGCCCCGAGGGACATGGCTGCCTGTGGGCTACGGCTCTTAAGGACGGCCCGTTGCCTGAGCATTATGAGCCTATCGAGAGCCCGATACAGAACCCGATGAGCAAGCAGCAGACCAATCCTGCCGCTGTAGTCTTCAAGACTGCCGGATATGACGATATAGGTGACGCACAGGAATTCCCGGTTGTCGGTACCACATATCGCGTAAGCGAGCATTGGCAAGCCGGCGCGATGACGAGGAACCTGCCATGGTTGGCCGAGCTTGTACCGGACATGTTCATTGAGATGGGAGAGGATTTCGCAGGCAGGTTGGGGATCAAGAACGGCGACCGTGTAATCGTGAGCACCAAACGCGGCAACATTGAATGTTACGCGCTTGTGACAAAGCGCTGGCAGCCGTTTGTCTGCGATGGTAAACAGATCGACCAGGTCGGCATAATATGGCATTTCGGCTACGAGGGTATTGCGAAGGGCGATTCGGGCAATATCCTTACTCCTCACGCGGGGGACGCCAATACGGCGATACCGGAGTACAAGGCATTCCTTTGCCGGGTAGAGAAGAAGGAGGTGCGATGAGATGGAATTGAAAGAGCAATTTGCGATGGTCATTGATATGACGCGATGCGTCGGTTGCCGCGGTTGCCAGGTAGCCTGCAAGCAGTGGAACGAGCGCCCCGCTGAGGAGACCACCTTCTTCGGCGGCCCGGGATACCAGAATCCGGCCGACCTATCAGCCAAAACGTGGACATTGGTGAAATTCACCGAGGTCGATGACCCCCAGGGATTCGACTGGGTTTTCACCAAGACCCAGTGCAGGCACTGCTTAGAACCCGCCTGCGTCCAGATATGCCCCGTCCAGGCCGCCACCAAGACCGATACAGGTGCGGTTGTGGTTGATAAGGACGTTTGCATAGGATGCATGTCGTGCAGCACGGTATGCCCGTTCAATACTCCGCGCTACGATGCAGATGCCGGAAATAAGATGAATAAATGCTGGATGTGTTTCGACCGCCTGAGCGCCGGTGAAGAACCCGCGTGTGTCAAGGCGTGCAAGACCGATGCGATTGTCTTCGGCAGGCGGGATGATATCATCAGTGAAGCCGAGGATAGGCTCTACAAGAACCCCGAGCTGTATATACCCAAGATTTATGGCAAATCGGAAGTGGGTGGTACAAGCGTGATGTATATTTCGAATATACCATTTGAGACCCTTGGGTTCGATACGAGCCTCCCCACAGAGCCAACAAAGATCGCCCGGGCGGAAATTGCACCAACATTCAAGGAATTTGTGGCGATGGCCGGAACCGGCCCCGCTGTGTTCGTTCTTGGCGTGGGGTGGGTTATAAGACGACGTATGGAGGCAGAGGCCATTTCTGAGAGGAATGCTTAGGCATTCGGACTGCCGGAGTGTCAGGTTTAGGTTTCTCAGCACGCGGCCTTCTAAAAGGCCGCTTGTTTATATTGGTGCTTGATTGCGTGGTCAATGGACACATTCTGATTCCGGTGATATATTGTATAAGGGAATTCCTTATAGACACGTTTAACGTGTTCCATGACGGAGGGCATTATGTTTAATATACGCGGTTGGGAATGGATAATTATCCTCGCAGTCGTATTGCTCATCTTTGGGCCGTCTCAACTGCCCAATTTGGCCAAGTCCGTCGGCAAGGCAATATCCTCTTTCAGAGGAGGGCTCAAGGAAGCCGAGGAAGATTTAAAGAAAATGGCCGAGGACGATGCAAGGCCCAAGACCGAGGGTAAGCCAAGGCCAGAGGATTCAACACAAGATAAAGCCAAGGGAAATGGCGCCAACGGTTAGTTAATGAGGGGAAATAAAATTTCATAAGAATGACAGAACCCGCGAATACCTCGCGGGTTATTTATTCACAATCGGTTAATGATTTTTCACAAATAAATGTAACCCATGAATCCCATTTCATGGGTTACCATCCTTATCTTTTCACGCTCCAATCACCGGCAGAATCAGCCGCGATTGATGTTCAGCATCGTGATACACGTTATTATTCGCAACAACAATCTTCGTCGCGCTCCCCCTTGGCTCTGATGTATTGGTATGCATCGCGAACTTCGGCACCGCCGATGATGAGACCTCAAGACGCAACCTGTGCCCCTTGAAAATTCGTATCCCTGTTGCCCATAAATCCACCGTGAGCTTGGTGATTTCACCGGCTGGAAGCGGTTCGAGTTTTTCGAGCGAGTTGCGCAGCGCGACGCGGATGTTGCCGTCGCATAATTGCCGGGCAAGGCCGTTGGGATGGACATCGCAGAGCTTCGCCACAAAATCCGTATCATCAGCCGATGATGAAACATACAATTCAGCGAAAACGCGCCCGCATATAACCAAATCATCCGTCAATTCATCGGTTGTGTAGCACAGGACGTCATCGCGACGTTCAATCGCACGCTGGTCATGTGGGCCGCCGATTTGAAGCGACGCGGCGTCATAGATGTATGGCGCGGGATAATTCGGGTCATATACAAATTCATCAGCTTTTTCCGCAGCGGCGGGTGGATTCAGGGTCAGCCTGCCGTCGCCATAAAGGCTGTTCGCTTTACCGGCGGAATGCAGATAGAAGGGAATTTCCTTTGTACCCGGATGCGGCCAGTCGTCCCATTCGCGCCACTTGTTTTCAGCCATGATAAAAATTCGGGCGCGCGGCTGACCGTCCCATGATTCGGGACGGGCACCGATATGCTTGTCGAGCCATCTTATAAGCAGCCCATCGAGGTCGATTACCTCTTCAGGGCCAAAATCGACGCCGCTTACCGTGGTTTTCGTGTTGGTCGCATGCGGCCATGGGCCGATGATGATTGCCTGGCCATCTTTTGTCGCTTTGTTCGCCGCGAGCCGCCTTGCGTTGGGGTAATTGTTGTATGTGCTCGGGCCGTCGTCGTCATACCATCCGCAGATATGCAGCGCGGGAATATCCAGCTCGTTCATGCGGTGCATATAACACGCCGGTTTCCAGTAATCATCCTTCGTCTCATGCGCCATCCAGTCGCGCCATGGCTTGCTTATGAATCCCGCCTGTTCATCGAGACGTCCAAGCGGTTTGAATTTGTACAGCGATTCCCAATTGGGCGCGGCAATATTCTGGTTAGTACGCCCGTGCACGTAAAATGCCCACTCGATCATATTCCACATCGGTGCGCCATTCTGCCACGGGACGTTCACAACGGGGTCGGGTAACGCGACAATCGGGATGATTGCCTTGACAGCCGGATGATGTCCGAATGTGCCCATCCATACGCAATAGCCCTCGTATGAGCGGCCATATAGGGCGATGTTGCCATCGCAGAAATCCTGCCCGGCAAGCCAGGCTTGCGTTGCCGATGAATCGTCGTGCTCGTTGAAGAACGGCTCCCAGTCGCCTTCGGAGTCGTAGCGCCCGCGGACATCCTGCATGACCACTGCATAACCGGCCGCAGCGAACTTGCGGCAGTATTCCACTTTCTTCTCGGTGTTGTTGCCATAGGGGGTACGCACTAATATGCACGGAAACGGCCCCTTGGCGTCGGGGAGATATATATCGTTGGAAAGCTTAACCCCATCAGGCATGGGGCACAGGACGTGGGTTTTTATTTTCACTTTAAATGGAGGTCCGGTTTTTGCTGAGCACATAAGCCACCTCGTAAATAGCTGTTAGTTCAGACAACCGATTTTAAGGGGGTATGCGCCAAGGGTCAAGTTGAGAATTTGACCGCCTTTGCCCCCAGTAAACCGGGGGGGGGTTGGGGCGTTTCACTTTTCCCATGCCGGTTTGAAAACCGGCACCCCGGAAGAATCACCCACATCCTCGCAGATGAGCCTTCGCCAAGGCTACGGCTCACAAGCTCGGCTGTGGGCGGCACCCGAGGTTCGTCATTATTTCTGCAATATTTCTGATATCAATACATTGTCTATTATCTGTTTAAATGCTCTGCCTTTCTCCAATACACCTTGTATGGCGGCAGCTCGATGGTTCTGCAAAGGTTGTAGTTGTGTGTAGGGTTATTAATGATATATGTAGGTACTGGGTTATAGTTAATGCTCCGAATGTACTTTTCAGCCTCGAAATAATATGGAAGACAGATAGCCGAGTACCTGCCGGACTTCAAATCCTTTACCAAAGGCGTGGGATACATATTGAGCGACAACAGGTCAACGAGGGATACGCCCAAATATTCCTGTTTCTTGCCAGCCAACCATCCGTAATAGCCCAACGCAGGCATGAGCACTTCGCCGTCGATTCCCTTGATTTTATTTACGAAGTCCAAACCGAGCCGGACATTGTCCTTTTTAGGGCGAAAATCATCCATCGGCGTTATTGCATATACACAATGAACCATGAGCAAGAATAGGATTGCCGAGGTGACAAGAGTTGTATGCTTTGTCGGTATTTTGGCGTTATCAATACTACGCTGAAAAATTGGAAGCGATAAGGCATATGGCAACAGGAAACATAGGTGTGTATATAACGGTATGAAATCCTGGAAATATCCCCCTTCTTTGAGGAATGGCCCGACCGTGGTTATTAATGCGCCCGGCAGCGTTGCTTCGAATATATTAACCTGCTCGCGTTTGAGCGTGAAGATACGAAAGATGATAAATATTATTGTTGCCGACCCCAAATAAATAATGCTCTGCACATAAGTCGCGTGCACTTCGCCGCCAGTGAAAACCGCCCAAACAACGCTCCAATCGAACGTATGGTTCATAGGCAATTCCCATGTGTAGAAACCGAACCAGCCATGGGTTAGAGCGTTTACCGAAAAGAAGACCCCGACAAGAATAGCGAAGGAAAATAGAATTGCATAGAGGCCCGTCCTTTTAAAGCGGACATAGAGGTAAATATATACGAAATAGAGATACCCCAGCGCGGGCTGCTTAACATAATATGCAATGGTAAGCAGAATAGTCCCGGCAAATACGCGGGCAACACCACATTTGTTGTCGCGCATCAGGAATAACCCCGCGAAAATCATGAAGACCATAAGACTGTCGACGCGTCCCAGGTCCTGGTATCCTGCGAAGTGGGCATAGGGGAGCGAGAGATAGACGCATAGCGGTACTATTGCCAGCGGAAATCGAAGGCGTTCAAATGATACTTTCACCAGCATTGCCATAATGCCTAAGGCGCATGCGAGGCTGATGAACCGGGCGATTGTAATTGACGGCCCGAATATTTTGAACAGCCCGGCCAAAATATAGAAATATCCGGGGGCATAGATGATGGCCGCATAGCCGTCGTTCGGGTCCGCATATACAGGCAACCCTTTGAAAATCCGCAGTGCCTGGAAGAAAATCGCGTCCTCGATATATTCAATCGGGAAAGGGAATGGGATCCTGTGAGCCGTGTTGTATATCCATTGGGCTAAGAGTATGAGGCCCATGGCGGCGATGATCAGGGCAAGGACGGAGTTTTTGCGGTATAGGTCCCAGAGCATTTCTAATGCATTGTATCAAATTTACTCGGTTTGGGGATGGGGCAGGTGAGTCACCCCTTTGAAGACAAAAGGGTGCCACCCGGAGGATGAAGCTTGGGTAAAGGTTGGTTTGACTTTATATCAACCCCCTCATATAATTGCAATCCCTTTCCGTATGGATGAGGAGGTCATCATTACTTAAGAAAGAGGTTTTATAGACCATGGGTTGGCACAAAAGACTGTTTATACCGGGACCAACGGAAGTGAGGGCGGAGATTCTCCTTGCGATGGCCACCCCCCAGATAGGCCACCGAATGCCGGAGATAGCGGTTCTCCAGAACAGGATAGTCGAAAAGCTGCAGAAGCTCTTGTACACGAAAAACAAGATAATCCTGTTCGCATCGTCATCGACCGGCGCTATGGAAGCCGCGGTGCGTAATCTTACCGCCAAAAGATGCATCTGCTTCACGAACGGCTCATTCGCCGAACGATGGTTCAAGCTGTGTTTGGGCAACGGCATCCCCGCCGACCAGCATGCGGTTGAATGGGGCTTTGCCATTAAGCCGGAGATGGTCGAGGAGAAACTCAAGACGGGGAACTACGACAGCATGACGGTCATCATGAATGAGACCAGCACCGGGGTACGCTCCCCCATCGAGGGAATCGCCGAAGTCATGAAAAAATTCCCAGACGTGATGTTCCTCGTTGACGCGGTGAGCTGCATGGCCGGTGATAAGATTGAGATGGACAAGCTCGGCATCGATGTCCTTCTCGCAGGTGTCCAGAAGGCGTTCTCTCTCCCCGCGGGGCTTACGGTATGCGCCGTCAGTGATAAAGCCCTCAAGAAAGCCGAGACGGTGAAGAACCGAGGGTTCTATTTCGACTTCCTTGAAATGATGACCAAGTACGATGCCGGTCAGTCACCAAACACGCCTGCTATCGCGCAGATGTTCGCGTTGGATGTGCAGATGGATGATATGCTCGCGGAAGGGCTTGACGCAAGATGGGCGCGTCACGAGAAAATGGCCAATAAATGCCGCGAGTGGGCTAAGAAGCACTTCGCCTCATTCCCGGAGAAAGGGTACGAATCCAAGACACTCACCGTCATAACCAACACCAAGGGCATCTCGGTTTCGGACCTGAATAAGAAACTCGCGGAGCATCATTGCGCCATCGCCAACGGTTACGGGAAATTGAAGGAGAAGACATTCCGTATCGCGCACATGGGCGATTGCACATATCCCGATTTGCTTGGCTTGTTGGCATTGATCGATGAGATATTGGGGCTGTAGAGTTAATGAATGGGCCGCATATCACAGATATGCGGCACCCATTCTTTCTTTTGATATTAATGTCGAGAAAGGGTGGCGCACATTTCAGTGTGCGATTAGGTTTCGGGAATAAATTCCCGAAACACCAGGAAATATGAATGGGCCGCATATCACAGATATGCGGCACCCATTCTTTCTTTTGATATTAATGTCGGGAAAGGGTGGCGCACATTTCAGTGTGCGACCGGGTTTCGGGACAGGGGTGTCCCGAAACATCGAACTGGGTTTTATGTGGGGCAGGCTTTCCAGCCTGCCATGACATAGGCAGCCTGGAAAGGCTGCCCCACGCTAAGATTAATAAATGTAACCCATGAATCCCATTTCATGGGTTGCCATCCTAATAATTCGAAAGGTGATTGGTATGAAAGTACTTGTATGCGACCCTATAGCCCCCAGGGGGGTTGAGTTGCTTAGAGGCGCCGGATATGAGGTAGATGTAAAAGACGACATCTGCGCGGAAGACCTTGATAAGGTTATCCACGATTATGACGGTGTCATCGTGCGAAGCCGCACCAAAATCCGCAAACCCACCATCGACAAGGCGAAGAAATTGAAGGTCATCGCACGCGGCGGCGTCGGGTTGGACAACATCGATGCAGACTACGCCGAGAAAAAAGGCATCAAGGTTGTCAACACCCCGGCGGCGTCATCCGTATCGGTCGCCGAATTGGCGTTGGCGCATATGTTCGCCCTTGCGCGGCAGATAGTGCGCGGCACAAAGGGATGCGAGACCGGCAAGTGGGAGAAGAAGGAGATTAAAGGGATCGAGCTTATGGACAAAACATTGGGCCTCGTCGGCGTGGGACGTATAGGCCAGGAACTCGCGAAACGATGCCACGGGCTCGGTATGAAAGTCATCGGTTATGACCTTTACGTGAAAGAATCCCCGCTGCCGGGAATCATCAAGATGTATAACGAACTCGATGAAATGCTCCCGCACGCCGATTTCGTAAGCCTGCATATCCCATTCGACCCGAATATCGGCAACACCATCGGCCCAAAGGAAATCGCCAAGATGAAGAAGGGGAGCTATCTCATCAACTGCGCGCGTGGCGGTACGGTCGATGAGCAGGCACTCTTGGACGCCCTCAACTCGGGGCATATCGCCGGCGCCGGGCTCGATGTCTTCGAGACGGAGCCGCCGACATGCTCCATGTTATTGGAACATCCCAACACCACACTCACCCCTCACATCGGCGCGCAGACAAAGGAAGGCTCCGCGCGCGTCGGTGTTGCCGTGGCGGAAGTCATGATCGAGGCGTTGAAGAGTACTAAGAAATAAACCATATTGATTTGCATTTGCTGGGGGGGGGAATAGCAGCCCGGCATCTCATGAGGCTGTCTCAAAACCAACTAAGAGAGGGTGCCGTACACTTTAGTGTGCGAAAATCCCAGTAATTCAGCCCCTTTGCCGCATATGCTTGTGAATAATTAACAGAATAATTTTTTATTTTTGGTAGGGGCGCACGCTGTGCGCCCCTACAATGGCTACCTGGTTAAAATCGGATTCACCACGCCGGTGGCGTGATACCGTTCCACCAGCCCTGATATCGTCAATTCACTCGGCGAAAAGCCATAGAACAACGTCTTGAGGTCACCTGAATAAAACCGTTCAGAAGTGGCGTGAATTGGAACGGCCCCCACCAGTTGGGCTTCATCCCATAAGTATCTAAGTACATTGAATGCCGTGAATCAGGATTGTTTCTGCAAGTCGTCGATGAACCAGTCAGGGGCATCCCAATATACTACGACGCCCCACCTGTCGCCGATTACACGCTCCACAACAATGGCGCAGCCATCGTCACCCATGGCGACCAGCACCGGGCATTTGCCGGAATTGTAAGTCCCTTGACGAACGGTTAAGCCGCATTCCTCTGCACGCTTCCTGTAGAAGGCAAACACCTTGGATTCGTCGTCGCCCGTGCAGAAACCGATATTCAGCTGTCCGCCGGTCTCACCCGTGAATCCGTCCACCCGTGTCATGGTTACGGCAGAATGGGCATCGAGGTTAGGATACGGCCGATAACCCACCTTAGCTAAATGCGCCCGGTTTTCCGACTCCAATTTACGATATTGCGTTGTGTTGGTGGTGTATGTGAAGCTCATAACAGCTACGATAAGAAGGCTCATATAGAATGCGGCGTTGGTAACGGTATGCCAGCCAGTCTTTTCCCCCCGCGTCCGGTCCTTAAACCAAACCAGCCCGAGAATAAGCATCAAAATCAATGCACACCAGAAGCCTGCCAATAGGAAGAAATACATCGGGAGGAGCATTAATGACAGGCACACGGCAATCACTGCAGTACGCCATCCATAAATGCCGTAGGTTTTCCTGTACCTATGATATGCATACCACCAGACAGCAAGCTGGATCAGCATACCGATGAACGTAACAAGCCAAACCGTCTTGAAGGGTGATGAGATGATGAACATATACTCGCTTAGAACCAAAGCCGGTATCGTGCCCCTGTACAAACCCACGAGAACAAGCAACATCCAGCCAAAAGCTCTCAACCGTCTGCCGGCAAGGTAATTATGCAACATCATCCCTGATGCGTAGGGTAGCGCCCAAAGAAGGAATAATAAAGTAATGCTTCTAACTGTGTCCGACAATTTTTTTCCTATACCTTATCAATAATTTCTCATTTTCTTGTTCTCAGCTTTCAGCAGCAGCCAATCCGCTTTCTTTTAACTCTTTAATAACCCCTGCAACTATATCCATTATCCCATCAGCAAGTATCCTTCCGTCGGCGTCTATATAGCCCAAGCAGGTCATATGGTTATCCCCGACTTCACCAATACGCGGATTCCCCTTCGAATCAAAGGTCAAGAGCTCCTTTTCGGCATCCATTGAAAGATAATTGAATGGCTTTTTCTCCCGATGCTCGATGTCTGTTTCACCGAGGGCGCGGTCATATTCCTTTATCGGAAAAAGCGCGCCGAGGATATTGTCCTTATGGCTGTAGTAGTTGACCAGGATGCCCGCCCTGCGCTCTATCGCTTCGCCATATCTCTTCCCGACCTCGACTTCCTCATTATCAACCGCCGCCCCGGCAAGATGAACCGAATCCACTTTCCAGTGTGTATCGGCGAATGCCGGGTCCTCATCCAATGCTTTCACTACTTCAAGGGCCAAACGTGCGCCCAAGGAATAACCCATGATATGCACCCTTGCGCCGTTGGTACGCTCTTTGTAATCAATGATAAACCGGGCGAGTTTGGGGCCGTTTGCAACGGTATTTCGGCTGCCGGAATGGAATCCCGTTGCGGATATAGGGTCATATTGCGTATCCGCATCCCAGCTGAAACCGATTACAGCTCCGTCGAAACCGTTATATTCCAGCGTCTTCTGGGCCAAAGCAATCATATAGAGTGCCTTTTCAGGGGGGTTATTGAAACCGTGAATGATGATTACAATATCTTCGGGGATTTCGGGCGCGGGTGACATGCCCGGGATGTTGCCCACCGCTGCGTAATCATATCGCGTATGCCCCGGCGTCAACTTGCCTAACAGAAGATGGCTTCGCGTTGTCACGAACGGCAGCGGCTTCTCCGGTCCAGGCCATGGCATTGCATGCAGGAGCCCTAACTCGTTGAGGACATACCTGTAGGTCACAACAAGGATTATAACTACGGCTATTGCACAGATGAGTTTTACAGCTATGGATTTCATCTTATCTCAAAGTGAAAATTATACCTATTACGCTTGCACAGATTATACTACAGATGAAATAGCCAGTAATGGAGATTTGGGATTGATGTAGCCGAGTATTTTGGGCCAAATTGGGGACGGGCCTGATTCACTTGGCGTTGCATGGGGGTTTCAAGGTCACTTGTATCAGGCCCGTCCCCAATTTGGCTAAGTGCGCGGCACCCGCATGCTTATTATGTGACAAAAGACACGCCCATTCTCGAAGATTCGAATGGGCGTGGCACACGGCTTTATAAATATATAAGAAATCCCCGGCAAGGGGGTTACCGGGCTACATGACTTCTTTCCTGAAAGGCCATTCAAATTCTACTATTAAATTGGCGCCCTATCAATCAAGGTTTCCGCTATAAGAATGGGGGGCTACTTGTTGAAGATATCGCTTAATAATTCCGGGAATTGTTCCCCGGGCACATAATTTATTCTAATATTATTTCCGTCCTACTACTAAAAGGGAAAGGTAGGGGGAAAATATGGATTTAGGAGCTATACGATGTTCGGAAAGAAAGAATTCAAAGTTACCGGGATAAAACCGAGCGAGTTGGAGAGGCTGGTTTATGTCGTATCCAATGCGCTGATTATACCTACAAAAGAGCATAAGAAGATATTGGAGCATCTCAGGGACTACGGGTTATCCAGCCTAAGGGCAATCCGCGATGGAAATAAAATCATCGGTGGCCTTCAGATCCTCAACTGGGGCCTCTATTTCGGCGGTAGGGGCATACCCGCTGCCGGCATCTCGGTCGTCGGCATCGCGCCTGAATATCGGCGCGTGGGAGCGGCATCGACGCTGATGGCCGAGACGGTGCGCGAGCTTTACGACCAGGGCGTCGAAATATCAGCCCTTTTCCCGGCGAACATCCCACTTTATCGGAAATCCGGCTATGAGATAGCGATGGAGTGGTGCAAGATAATTCTGAAACTCCGAGATATTCCGCTCAGGAATATGGACCTTGATATAGTGCGATATAAGGGAAAGAACACAAAAGACCTTGAGAATGTATATCGCAGATTTGCCTCTGCGACGAACGGGAATATCGACCGTACTCGATTTGAATGGAAGAATATCATCCATTCGCGCTGGGGCCCGAAGAGGGTTGTATATCTGATTAAAAGGGGGAAGGATGTTGAGGGATATGTAATCCTTCCGGAGGATGTTGAGGAGAGGACGACCACTATATACGATTGCTGTGTACTCAGCCGTGATGCAACCGAACGCTTGATTACATTCCTGGCCGATTATTCGACAATGGTTGAAAAGGCGAAATTCTACGGGTCACGCACTGATCCGCTGCTTCAGCTTATTCCCAATAGTGCATATGAATTCAAGGAGATGATGTACTGCATGCTGAGGATTGTTTCGGTTCCAAAAGCATTAGCAGCCAGGGGGTACCCCGTGGGTTTGGAAGCGGAAATCCATCTTGAAGTTGAGGATAACATCATAAAGCAGAACAGCGGGCGGTATGTCCTGAAGGTGAAAGATGGGGCGGGATCGGTCCGTAAAGGCGGGGATGGGAAGGTAAAGATTGATGTGCGTTCGCTGGCGCAGCTATTTTCCGGGTTTCTATCCCCGATGGAACTGAGGTTAGGCGGAACGATTGAGGGATCGGATGGGGATTTGGAGCGACTCGCGCCCATATTCGCGGGGCCAAGGCCGTGGATAAGAGATATGTTCTAAGGGGGAGGATATATGTTGAATTAACCTATAAGTAATCTTGCCCGGTAATCCCGTTGCCGGGTTTCTTAGCTTGGATATACTTAACCTGATAAAGGAGATGCGAGGCTACAGAAGAGAACCTCGCACTTCTCACCACAGTTCCCAGATTTTCACCCCAGCGTAACCGGGAGCTCCTGTTGCCATGTATATTGTGTTCCCATAAACATCAACGTCATCAGCTCCACCTGTGGGGTATATCTGATTGTATATATATGCTGAATCGACGGGGTCAATGTCAATAATACACAAGTGGCTTGAGTCCGCGACATAGGCATATCCCGAGACAACCTTGACGTCGCTGGCAAAGCCGGGGGTATCTACGGTATTGGTGACGAAAGCAGTCAAGGGTGAGCTTATATCAATGATGATTAATCCTCCACCATAGGCGGCAACGTAGGCATACGGTCCGTTAGCTGCAACTTCATGCAATTCCTCAGCTATCGGTACCGAATGGACTATTGATGCGGAAGCAGGAGGGGATATATCAATAATCTGCAGGCCTGATGTGTCGGCGGTGACATATGCATAGTCGCCCGCGACTACTACATCAATCGCATAGCCGGGTGTATCCACGGTTTTCACGATTGATGCAGATAAAATTGTTCCGATATCTACAATCTGCAGTCCCGCTGTGGAATCCGCTACATAGGCATATTCGCCATTGGCATCAACATCCATGGCGGAGTCCAATGTGCCAACGTATTTGACGACCGATGCCGTTTCAACAGGGTCAATATCAACGATATTAAGACCACCCGTACCGCATGCCGTGAAAGCGTAACCACCTTGCACGTCGCACGCAACCGCCTCGCCAGGGATATCAACGACCTTAACTATTTCGGCTTCTGACGGTTTGCTGGTGTCAATAATGCACAGCCCACCGTTCCCGTTTGGAACAAAGGTGTAGTTCTTGGTTACGCATACATCCTGCGCAGATCCGGGGGTATCAACCCTCGTCACGGGGGTCGGAGAAGAGGGTGATGTTACATCGAATACTTCAAGCCCCGTAATATAATTCGCTACGAATGCACAATTACCGGTGACAGCAACCCCTGCCTCACAACCTGTCGTGGGTATCGAGCCGGACACATATGCAGAATTGACCGGTTCAACATCAACGATGGTGAAAGATGAACTGCCGGCGACATATACATGGCCCCCGTATTTGAAAAGGTCTAATGGGTCACCAGTGCTGACTGTTTTCACAACCGAAGCCGTGTTAATGGGGTTGATATCAATAATAGAAATATCTTTGGGGTAATTGGCGACATATGCATAATCCCCCTCGACTTTCACTGCATAAGCCGATTCCGTGATATATACATCCTTGACTATACTCGCGGATTCGGGGGGGTCAATGTCGACAATATGTATTCCTTCTGTCCCGTCAGCTACAAATGCATACCCGCTGCTGAGTGCAACATCGCAGGCAGTCCCAAGTGTGTCGACAGTCGTGACGACATAGGCGGACTCAATTGGATTTACGTCGATAATGCATAACCCTGACGTATCATCAGCTACGAATGCATAATCGCTATTCACGGACAAAGCGCGCGCATAGCCCGGTGTTGCGATTGCTGTGCTGTACGTCAGGTAGGTCGGTGATACCATCTCGTATATTTCAAGCCCTGAGAACCTGTCGGCCACAAAGACATACCCACCGTTTACTGCTACGCCTTCGGCGATATTTGCTGTCACGGCGTGGTTCTCCCAGACAGGATTCGCCGGATCGGATATATTGAAGATGTGAACACCGTATACACCAGCCGCGATGTAAGCATAATTCCCACTGATAAAGATATCCTGTGGGGTGAAATTGAGTGGGTGCGGGGTGATATTAACCGGGTTTGATGGTGTCCCCCATGGGCTGACGGTAATGGGGAAGAAATTGTATAACGGGGTAGCGCCTGAATTGGCTGATGTCGCGATAAATCGCGCTGTGTATTCACCGACGGGCGCTCCAGCAAGGTTTTTTATGTAAATTCCCCATGTATTACCTGATATTTTGTACAGTTGAGTGAAGCTCTCGCCTGTGATTGCGGGGGCAACAAGAGTGACTTTATTTACATCGTTCTGCCAATCGAGGACATCCACCTGAACCATGGCCTGGCCGTCGCCAGCGTCATAAAGCTTTTCCTGCGTAAAGTTTCCAATGGAATACGGTTCCTTGCAGTTGCCGGGCCATGAAGCGGTTACCGCGAATTTGATAGCGCCATATTGCGGCGGTGACGGCAGACGCACAAAATAATTCTCTGTGTTCTCGGTGAGACCCGGAAAGATTCTGTTGGCATTGTATTTTGCATATGCATTGAATGGGTTTACTGTATTCCCCCCGGGGATGTCATACAGTCCCGTCCAGCTATCCGGGTTCACGAGCTCGTGGCCGATGTCGTTGGTGTAAAGTATGCCGCGCACATCGCGACCGTCTATGTCGTAGGGGTTACGGAGGGTTACATCAACATCCAATATATGCGTCACGGGGTCAAAGGAGTTGACGCTTGTTTTAAGGCAATCGTCGCATTGGGGCGGGAGAAGGTTCTCCGTCACATCCAAGTGGGCGGCAAGATACCTTGCAGGGGTAATTGCGATGGACATACCAGGTGTGTCCACGCAGATATCCCAGATGCCCCACAGCACGCTGTTGCCGCTGCTTTCACCATCCGTGTTCTGGGTATCGAGCCATTCGCTGTCTGCGGGGTTGGATTGGCCGCTTGAACAGCCGTAAAGCAGGACGGCTATGGCGAGAACAATTAACGGGTTAAGTATTAAATGCCGGTTTACCATAAGTTCTCCCGTTGAGAAAATTTTGTAGATTATAAGGCTTGGATGGTGGGGAGGCAATCGGGATGGGCGGAGGCTTAATATTGAAACACGAGGATTTATGCTATGTCTCTGCTATACAGGGGCATTTAGATGAATAGGAAAGAAGTCCACAAGAAACCATAGAGTCAGATGAATTACCAATTCCCATCCGGTGGGAACTTGCTCAGGAAAACATCGAAGCTGCCGTTGGATATATGCTCATCGACTCCGGTGCCGGGGTCGAAGTCGGCAGTGCCGCTGAAATAGCCCGTAACAAATATGCTGCTTCCATAAACGGCGGCTCCATCGCCTCTATCGTCGCCGCTCCCGCCCCAGGTACGAGCCCATGCATAATCGCCTGCCGTACCGAATTTGCTCAGGAATATATCCCAATTGCCAACGGCTCCGTGCATGTCAACTCCAGTGCCGGGGTCGAAGTCGACATTACTGCCGAAAGTGCCCGCGACATATGCATTGCCGCTTCCATCAACGCCTACCCCTCGGCCTTCATCCGAGCCGCTTCCACCCCAGGTACGAGCCCAGCTAAATGCGCCGCTCGAATCGAACTTGCTCAGGAAAATATCCTGGTATGTATCTGCAGTATGCTCGTCCGTTCCTATGCCGGGGTCGAAATCAACGGTTTCAGCGAAATAGCCCGTTATGAAAGCATTGCCGCTCTTATCAACAGCGACTCCATTGCCTTTATCGTCACTGGCGGCGCCCCAGGTGCGAGCCCATTGAAATTGCGCATCCGAAGCGAGTTTGCTGAGGAATATATCACTACCGCCATTGCTATTGTGCACTTCAACTCCAGTACCCGTGTTGAAGTCTGAAGAACCTTTGAAAAAGCCGGTAATATAAACATTGCCACTTCCATCGGCCGCGACTCCCTGGCCATGATCGTCATTACTATCGCCCCAGGTACGCGCCCAATGGAAACCGTCGCTCGGGTCGAACTTACTCACGAATATATCTGTCATGCCGCTGGATGTATGCCAATCGCTTACAATGCTGGGGTTGAAGTCAACGGTATCCTGGAAATAGCCCGTAACATAAATATCACCGATTCCATCAGCAACTACTCCCTGGCCGCGATCCGAATATAACCCTCCCCAGGTACGTACCCATTGGAATTCTCCGTTCGATGTGAACTTACTCAGGAATACATCATCACTGCCATTAGATGTTTTCGAAGTGGTCCCAATATCAGGGTCGAAGTCAACTGCACCCGCATAAGAGCCAGTGATGTAAGCATAGCCGCTTTCATCAATAGCGACCCCGTAACCATAATCTTCACTCCCCCCGCCCCAGGTACGGGCCCATTGGAATTCACCGTCCGAATTGAACTTGCTCAGGAATACATCCCGACCCCCATTGGATGCATGCGAATCGACCCCGGTGGTGGGGTCAAAGTCGATAGTGCCCTGGAACCAGCCCGTGGTATATACATTGCCGTTTCCATCGACTGCCACTCCGTACCCTTCATCCGAATCGCCACCCCCCCAGGTACGCGCCCATCCTTTGACCGTTGTTGTTGCCGTAATCGTGATGGTGACGTAATCATAAAGGGGCAAATCAGGCAGACCCTGGGATGCAGCGATGACCCTTGCTGAATAGTCGCCGGCAGGAGCCCCGGCATTGTTCTTAAGATAGATTCCCCAGGTATCACCGGAGACTTTATAAAGCTGCGTGAAATTCTCCCCTGTTATCGCAGGCGCAACTAAAGTGACCTTGTTAACATCATTTTGCCAATCGTGAACATCAACCGTCACCATTGCCTCCCCCGCTCCCGTATCATACAGCTTCTCCTGCGTGAAATTTTCTATGCTGTACGGCTCCCTGCAATTCCCCGGCCACGATGCATCAACGGCGAAGGTGATTTTGTTCCACTGGGGTGGGGCGGGGATGTAAACGAGATACTTCTCGGTATACTCCCCAGCCGGACCGAAAGCCCTATGGCTGACCGCTTTCGCGAATGCCTTGAAGGGGTTGATTGTCTGGCCGCCCGCGACATCCCATTTGCCGGTCCAGCCATCGGCGTTGCGGAGCTCGTGGCCATAATCGTTTGTATACAATATGCCGCGCACATCGTGGCCGGTAAGTTGGGTTGGATTGCGGAGGGTGGCATCAGCGTCGAGGATGCGCGTAACCATGTCAAATGAATTGACCTTGATTTTAAGGCAGTCGTTGCAGTTGGGTGGAAGGACCATCGGGGTAACGTTGAAATGGACATACGCTTCGCGCAGGGGGATTGGTGTCAGTTCGTTGGATGATTCGTCATAGGAGAATTGCCATACGCCCCAGAGCATATGTCCCGATTGGATCTCCTTTTCAGGTGATTGAACGATGGGTTCATTTTGCGGTTTCGGCAAAACCGAATCACCGTTGGTTCCAGAGCAGCCTTCGCAAAGGATAAAGCACACGATGCACAAAGCAGTAAAGGAAATCAAGGCAGTACGTGGTATCATTAGAATCACCGGCCTCTTCGAAGGATGAGGATAGTCTATCACGAAAACGTCGATTGCACTAAGGGGCCCGGCAAAAGATAAACGGGCTGCGATACTCACCACAGCTTAAAAATACGGAGCCCGCCATGCGCATCCGCCACATAGGCGCAGTCGCCTGATATTGCTACACCATAGCCGATGTCCGGTGTTTCCAATGACTTGACGGCAAATGCGTACCCTACAGGCTCGATGTCGAATATCTGAAGGCCATAGTGATGTGACTCATAAGCATAACCCCCGTATGCTACAATACAATAGCCGTCTATTGATACATATACAAACTTGGCTTTATGGGCGGACTCCGGGGGGTCGATGTCGATTACCTGAACGCCGTGGCTATCGTCTATCACATAGGCATATCCGCCAGATACTGCGACATCCTTGGCCCAGTTGAAGTTCCCAACTGTTAAGAGGATGTGAGCGGATTCCGGAGGATCGATATCGATTATCCGAAGACCGGAACTCGAATTGGCCACATAGGCGTAACCGCCAGATATCGCGATACCTTCGATATAGTCCGGTGTGCCCACTGAACTGACGATAAATGCGGACTCTGGGGGGTCGATGTCGATAATGTGAAAGTCAAGATCAACCCCGACATAGGCGTAGCCGCCTGACACGGTAACTTTCCAGGCATTGCCTGGAGTGTCCACCGATTTGATGATAAATGCGGACTCTACGGGGTCGATGTCGATTATCTGAAACCCTGCATCCCCACAGGCCACATAGGCATAACCGTCTGATATGTCAACATCCGAGGCTTCACCCGGCAGGTAAACCATATCGGCAACATGAGCAGACTGCACAGGATCGACATCGACAATCTGAAGACTGGAAGCCCCATTGAAGCATAAGTCCGAATCGGCCACATAGGCATATTCACCTGATACCGCGACGCCCTGGGCAAGGCCCAATGTGGTAACCGAACCTATGATATCAGCGGATTCTACAGGGTCTATATCAATTATCTTGACGCGGCTATGATTCTCCGCTATATAGGCATAACCCCCCGATATGGTGACATCATCGACTTCCCCCGGTGTTTCTACCGAATCGACAAGATGAGCGGACCCTACTGGATTGACATTGATAATCAGAAGACCCGATTTCGAATCTGCCACAAAGGCGTAATCGCCTGCTACGGCAACATCCTTGGCAAGGGTCGGTGTCTCTACTGAATTGACAAGATGAGCGGACTCAATAGGATCAACAGCGATGATCAGAAGACCGTAAAGATAATTCGTCATATAGGCATAGCCACCTGATACGGCAACAGAGTAGTTATCGCCCTCTACAGGTACCGATTTGACGATTTCAGCGGATTCCGGGGGGTCGATGTCGATTATCTGAAGACCGCCATAATCAGCCGCCACATATGCGTAACCGTCTGATACGACGACACCACCGGTATAATCCGGTGTGTCCACTGACTTGACGGCAAATGCTGACTCTGGGGGGTCGATGTCGATTATCTGAAGATAGCCATCATAATGGTCCGTCACATAGGCATAACCGCCTGATACAGCGACATCCCAGGCATTATCCGGTGCGGCCACTGTTTTGACAAGATGGGCGGACTGTACGGGATCGACATCGATAATCTGAAGACCGGAAGCCCCATCGGCCACATAGGCATAACCGCCTGATATAGCGACACCTAAGGCTTCCCTCGGTGTGTCCACCCAATTAACCCAGACGGGGTTACCCGTATCAGAAATATCAAAAATATGCAGGCCATTAACGCTGGCGGCAACGTAGAGATTATTACCGTCAACGGCGACATCCTCGGGCCTGAAATTCAGCCACGGCGGAGTGATATCTTCGGGGTTGTAGGGTACACCCCACTCAGTAATGGCAATGGTTATATAATCATAAAGGGCAAGGCTTGCCGAATCCTTCGCAACGGCGATTATCCTGCAAGTATGTTGCCCGCCTTGAGCTCCCTTGTGGTTCGTCAGTTGCATTGTCCACGTATCGCCGCCAAAATGGGTAAACTGGGTGAATTGCTCGCCGGTTATCTCCGGCGCTACCAATGTCACCTTATTTACATCCCCCTGCCAGTCATGCACATCAATATAAATATTTGCAGTCGACCCGACTGTATCATATAAGGTTTCCTGCCAAAAATTAGCTATCTCATATGGCTCCCTGCAATTCCCCGGCCACGATGCATCAACAGCGAAGGTGATTTTGTTCCACTGGGGTGGGGCGGGGATGTAAACGAGATACTTCTCGGTATACTCCCCAGCCGGACCGAAAGCCCTATGGCTGACCGCTTTCGCGAATGCCTTGAACGGGTTGATTGTCTGGCCGCCCGCGACATCCCATTTGCCGGTCCAGCCATCGGCGTTGCGGAGCTCGTGGCCATAATCGTTTGTATACAATATGCCGCGCACATCGTGGCCGGTAAGTTGGGTTGGAT
>Ga0315277_10000315_pt1 | contig 79287 bp, 64 predicted proteins | sample YL17G05_15_MG_FD_203695 | JGI IMG/M metagenome (GOLD analysis project Ga0315277, IMG submission 203695) | Sediment microbial communities from Yellowstone Lake, YNP, Wyoming, USA - YL17G05_15 | ecosystem: Environmental > Aquatic > Freshwater > Lake > Sediment | place: USA: Wyoming | collected...
GACAGCACCAAAAACCGCACTGAGAATCAACTTTCGTTCGGGCACCGCTCTGGGGTCCCGGTGGCCACGACAAGGCTAAGGATCCCGTGAACCGTAACCCGCCTTCTGCCTTCCGCCTTCCCCGTTGCCCCCGCCGTTTTCGGCCGTCTGCCCTCCGCCCGTCGGCTTGGCCCCCAAGGCGTGCCAGACGAGCAAGGCGGCGCCGCAGACCAGGAGGCTGTCGGCGATGTTGAAGGCGGGCCACTCGCGTTTCCCGATCATCACTAGGATCCAGTCGCGGACGGCCCGGGCGGGCTCGCCCGAGCGGTACTGAAGCCCGTGCAATCCCAGCCGATCGTAGAGGTTGCCCAGGATGCCGGCCATCATGCAGCTCAGGGCGAGGCAGAGCAGGCGGTCGTGGGCGGCACCGACGTAGAAGAGCCAGAAGAGGATGCCCAGCGCGGCAGCCACGGACAAGGCGGCAAACACCGGCGTCAGCCCCTGACCCAAGCCGAACAGTGCGCCACGATTGACGTCGGTGCGGAAGCCGAAGACGCCGTTCCACACCCACTGGACGCGTCCGTCGGACATGCCGGGGCGGCTGAAGATCCAACTCTTGGAGGCCAGATCGAGGGCGCAGCCGGCCACCGCGATGGAGAAGAAAGCGATATAGCGGTTAAGGGCAACTGCCTTCATGGCGGTTCGTGGCGGGTGGCCTGTTGCCGCGACAAGAGAAACCGGACGCACAAGCAGCCGTGCTGGCGTCGGCAGGCACACTTGACGCTCAAGAGCCTTGTTCCTGCTGGGTGGCGCACTTGACGCACAGACTGGCGTAGGGAATGGCGTTGAGCCGCGTCTTGGGGATCTTCACGCCGCACTCTTCGCACTGGCCGTAGGTTCCTTCCTCGATCCGTTCCAGCGAGGTCTCCACCAGGTCGAGTGTTTCTTCGTCGTTTTGCATCAGGCTGAGCGTGAACTCCTGCTCGAAATTATCCGTGCCGATGTCGGCCATGTGGATTGGCATACTGGAGAGGTCGCCGTTGGCTTCGCTGCGTCGCTTTTTGAGCGCGGCGTCGGCCATTTGACTGACGTCGCCGCGAAGCCTTGCACGCAAGCCGAGGAGCCGACCCTTGTAGGCTTTCAATTCGGTCTTGTTCATCGCGTCTTCTCCACGCCGCAACCTACGGATTGCCCGCCCACCGAACCCCACAGACCCTTGATTGTAAACGTCCCAGGCAGTGCTGTCAAACGCCCGAGGCCGGCCTTGTCCGAAATCGGGGCGGGGGAGATGGGCACCCGCGGGTGGTCCGAAGCTCCCGCTTAGGGCGGAGCGGCGGACCGGCACGGCGCAACTCATGTAGGGCCAATGAGTACGGTTGCCGGCACGCCCCCGTCGGCCGCGGGCAGGGTTGCCAGCACGTGCCCCCAGCTAGGATGGAGAGTGCGCCGGGGCAGATTGCCCACGTCCGCCGCGATCGGCGAGCCGGACAGCCGGCTTAGGCGAGATTCCGCGCCCGTGACCAGCCGTTTCACCTTGAACCAGTCGGTCGGCTGGCCTACATTATGTTGTCCGTTTTTTGGGAGGAGGCGCCAGTCGCCGATCGACGGCCGCCGCAGGCGTGCCCCGGGGCCTTCGGCCGCCTCCCGTCGCTTGCCGAACCTTCCGGAGTGAGAAGCCATTCCCCAGACAGACCCCGCTTTTCAGCAGTGTATCTCGCCGGCCTGTAAGGCTACGTACTCCATCGAGGAAGTGCGGGTTGCTTGCCAGAAGTGCGGCGACCTGCTGGACGTGATGTACGACTGGGACCGGTTGCGCGTGCCGGCCTCGCTGCGGGCCTTCGAGCAGAAGTGGTCCCACCGCGGCGACCCCTATTGCTTCAGCGGCGTCTGGCGGTTCCATGACCTGCTGCCCTTTGTCCCGGTTGGGCAGTGCGTTACCGTGGGCGAGGGGCAGACGCTGCTCCGCTTGTCCGAGGGTGTGGCCAAGTACACGGGGATGAAGCCGGGGGGACTCTATCTGCAATACGAGGGGATGAACCCGTCGGGCAGCTTCAAAGACAACGGGATGTCGGCCGCCTTCAGCCACGCCCGCTTTGTCGGGGCCACGCGGGCCGCCTGTGCGTCGACCGGAAACACCAGCGCCTCCCTGGCCCTGTACTGCTCGGCCACCCGGCTGATGAAGGCCGTGATCTTCGTCGGCTCGGGCAAGATCGCCTTCGGCAAGCTCTCCCAGGCACTCGACTACGGCGCCCTGACCGTGCAGATCAACGGCGACTTCGACGACGCCATGGCGCGGGTCAAGGAGGTCAGCAGCCAACTGGGAATCTATCTAGTCAACAGCGTCAACCCCTTCCGGCTGGAGGGGCAAAAGACGATCATGTACCGGGTGCTGGAGGGGCTGGGCTGGGAGGTGCCCGATTGGGTCGTGGTTCCCGGCGGGAACCTGGGCAATTCCAGTGCTTTCGGCAAGGCCTTCCACGAGTTGCACGAGCTGGGGCTGATCGATCGTGTCCCGCGGCTGGCCGTGATCAATGCCGCCGGGGCCGATACCCTCTACCAACTTGTGGAAAAACGCGGCGTCCGCTGGAACCAGGGGGCAGTGGACTCCTCTAAAGTCCGCCAGTACTACGACGACATGGACGCCCAAGGACGCCGGGCCTCGACCATCGCCAGCGCGATCGAGATCAACCGGCCGGTCAACTTCAACAAGTGTATCCGCGCCCTGGAGTGGTGCGACGGCCTGGTCCGCGAGGTCAGCGACCAGGAGATCCTCGACGCCAAGGCCCAGGTGGGTGCGGGTGGGCTGGGCTGCGAGCCGGCCAGCGCAGCCAGCGTGGCCGGCACCAAGCTGCTGGTCTCCGAAGGCGTCATCCAGCCCGACCAACGCGTCGTCTGCATCCTCACCGGCCACCAGTTGAAGGACCCCACCGCCACCGTCGCCTACCATACGACGGACCAGCATGAGTTCAACCGTGTGCTCGGCAGCCGGGGCGTCCGCCGGGCGACCTTCGCCAACCGGGCCGTGGCCGTACCGAATAACCTCGACGAAATCATCAAGGCGATTCGGCTGTATAGTTGGGGGCCAGGGGCGAGGGGCGAGGGCTAAGGGGCGAGCGACGAGGGGTGGCGACTTCAGGCGCCACTACCTGCCGATGGGCGAGGGGCCAACCGTCGGCATGTGCAGCCGTCGAAGGGGATGCTACAATCCGGACAGTAAGGCCGGGGAGGTCTCCGATGCTCATCACGCACGTGCGTATCGAGAACTTCAAGCGATTCGAGCGCCTGGAGGTTGATCTTAAACCTCTCGATTGCCTTGTCGGTCCGAACAATTCTGGCAAGACCACACTGCTGCAAGCATTGGCATTGTTCGATTTCTGCGTGCAGCATTGTCTGAATCGCAAGAATGGGAGGCTGGACGTAAAGAGAAGAACCATCCAGCCTGAGAAGTTCTATGTGCTGCCCGTGGCGGACCCGATGGACCTTTGGACTGATCGGAAGTCGATGGTTGGTCGTAGGAAGAAAACGATCACTATTCGCGTCACTTTTGACTACCAACGTGACGTCACGGCTACGGTAAAGCTCAACTACAATCGTTTCGGGGTCGCCATCGAAAGCACAGACCAGTCGCAGGAGTGGTTGGACCAGTTGGCAGCTTACCGGATTGCCTACCTTCCGGTCTTTTCCGTGTTCCTGGCCCAGGAAGAGCGAAGGACGTCAGCGGTCATCGAGGACGAGCTCGCGCGAGGCCGGGTTCACAGCGTCATCCGGAACCTGCTCTTCGATCTCAAGCAACAAGAGCGACATCAAGACCTTATCGACGCTTTGAGGCGTGCTTTCCCGCTACTGGAGAACATGCGCATCGAGTTTGATCAGGTTTCCGACCGATACATCTCCGTTGTATACCAAGAGGCGGGGAGGCCGAAAGAGTTTGACGTTTTCTCGGCGGGCAGCGGGTTTCAGCAGTTCCTTTATCTTTTCGGGTTTGTCCGATTGCGGCAGCCAACGGCGATTCTCTTGGACGAGCCTGACGTACATCTGCACGGGATTCTCCAAAATGCCCTCCTGCAGGAACTGCGTCGCCTGGTTGAGGAAGGGAAGCAGGTCCTCTTCGCCACGCACTCCAGGGACTTGATCAATCGCGTCAGCCCGGAGGACATCGTCACCCTGGAAGCTGCAGGTGCGAAGAGACTCGCCGTAGAGTACGACGTATACGACACGCTCGATCGCCTCGGATCGATCGATCCAACCCAGCTTCCCGTCATCCAGGCCTATCAGCGCGTGCTGATCGTCGAAGACCACGCGGATCGGGACTTACTTTCAGCCTTCTGTTCAAAGTGCCTTGGTGCCCGGGTTTGGCAGGAAGTGGAACACAGGCTCGCTATATGCTACGCAAAAGGTAACCCCTCTACTCAACCCATAGCGCGGCTCCGCGAGCAGCTTCAGCAGATGCTCTCTCTACGGGGCCGGACCCTGCACGCCTTCACAATTGCGGATAGAGACTACTGCCCAGACCTGGAGCAGCTCCGGCAAGCCGTTGCGTGCGAACACGTGGGTTGGCACATCTGGGAACGAGCGGAGATCGAGAACTATCTTCTTTCCCCGGACGCCATCATTCGACTGATCAGAGGCACGTCGGCTCAGATGGTATTGGAGGAACCTGTCTTTCTTAGCGAGTACGAGCGTCTACTGGAGAGTTGCCGCGACTCGGCGAACGACCATCTTGTGAAGGCGTTCGACGAGTATCGACGGCGACTTGATCAGAAATGGGACCCCGTGACTATCTCCCGCAAGGCCCGAGAGTATCTCATTGAGAATTGGGAGGCTGACAAGGTGGCCCTGGCCGACGCGAAGGACATCGTGCTTCCAGGCATCAAGCGCTGGCTGCAGAAGCACCGATTCGGTCAATTCTCAAACAGGTCCCTCGCCGAAGCCTTGCTGCCAGAGGACCTGCCCGAAGAGGTGCATGGCTTGGCCAGGAGACTTGCAGAGTTCGTCGGTGTGACTCCCTAGGGCAGCCAGCGTGTGCGTGGGCGGCCAACAACGCGTCTTTCAGGTATCCGCCAGCGCTCACACCACCGCCCTGATATGTTCTCGGAGAAGCGTCTATGAATCCGATTCGCATCGCCGCTTACGGGGCCGCCGGGCGGATGGGACGGCGGCTGCTGGCGTTGGCTGCCGCCGACGAGCTGCTCTCGGTGGTCGCTGCGCTGGAATCGCCGGGACACCCGCAATTGGGCGAGGACGCCGGCGTGGTCGCCGGTGTCGGGCCGCTGGGCGTGCCGCTCTCGCCAACCCTCGAGACCCAGGCCGACGTGATGATCGATTTCTCCCTGCCCGAGGCGGCCGAGGCCGTCATCGACACCTGCGTCCGGAAGCGGCTTCCGCTGGTGACGGCCACCACGGGGCTGGACGAGCGGCAGGCTGCCAAGCGCCAGGCGGCGGCCGCACAGATCCCGCTGCTCTGGGCCCCCAACATGAGTCTGGCGGTCAACCTGGCAATGAAGCTCGCGCAGTTGGCCGCCGGGGCGTTGAAGGACAAGGACGCCGACGTGGAGATCCTGGAGCGGCACCACCGCTTCAAGGAGGACTCGCCCAGCGGCACGGCCTTGAAGTTCGGTCAGGTGATCGCCGAGGTGATGGGCCAGACGGCCCAACGCCACGGCCGCCAGGGCCGCCCGGGACCCCGCCCGCACGCGGAAATCGGCTACCATGCCATCCGCGTGGGCGACAACCCGGGCGAGCATACCATCGTCTTCGCCATGCTGGGCGAATTGATCGAGATCACCGTCCGCGCCACCAATCGCGACTGTTACGCCCAAGGCGCGCTGGCCGCGGCCAAGTTCCTGGTCGGCAAGCCGGCCGGATTGTACGGCATCAACGACGTGCTGGGGCTGTGACGGCACGGCGTGGTTAGTCCGTATTTCTCACCACAGTGTGCCACTGCTTGACGTAAGGCAAGCAGTGGCGAGGGGTTCCGCCCCGCACTGCTTCTGCGAAGCAGTGGCACACTGTGATCCGACGTCGGGCGTTGGTGAGAAATGCGGGTCAGCCTCTTTGCCGGGCGGCCTCGACGCATTGCCTGAACCGCTCGGTCTCCTCGCGGACCTGGCGGACGAAGCCGTTGTCCTCGGCGGTGCCCACTACGGCTCTCATCTCAGCCGCGTTGCGGAAAGTTGTCTGGCGGAACGGATCCTCGAAGTCCTTTTTCCGGGTGAGAAAGACCTGATCTCGCACGTACTCCTGGATCTTGACGGCTCGATCGAGGGCGGCGCCCCACAATGCGGGGCTGAGCTGCTCCGTGCCGAGCAGCGCCAACAGCGTGGCGAAGGCGTGGCGTTGTTTCTGGAGCGGGTAGGCCTCCCAGAGGCGGTCGTATGCCTGATGGATTTCGCGCCAGTTATTGAGCTTGCCTGACTTGACGTCGGAGAGCAACTGCTGGGCATCTGCCTCCCTGGCGAGCTGCCCGCCCAGGTTCACCCAGCATTTCTCGCGGGGGCCGGCCAGCGACTCGCCCATCGAGGCCAGGGTGGCGCCGGGGTTGGTCTCGAGGTAGGCCAGCAGATTCCTCACGGCGTAATAGTGGAGCATCTGCCGGTAGGCGTGGTACGCTTCAGTCGCCTTGAGGATCACGACTTTCCGCCGGGAATCCTCCATGTTCTCGCCGAGGATCTCCAGCCCGGCCGTCTGCCCTCCCTCGGCTGACAGCAATCCGCGGCCGAGTTCAATCAATTCCTGCTCGCTGTGATCTTCACCTGTCTGGCCGCGGACGCGGAGAGCCGCCCGGGCGGTCCAGGTTTCCAGCAGCGTCAGGGCATAGAACATCTCTTCGGCCGTGTCGGGGGCGAGGTGGTCGAACTCGACGTGCTGGGTCTTGGTCTTGCGCCGGTCACGGGTTTGAAACTTCCAGGTATTCCGCGCCAAGGCGTACATGTTATACAGCCACCAGAAGGCGGGGATCACATCCAATCGATCGCAAACGAGGTTGTTACTGAGCAGGGCAAACGGCAAGGGGATGCTCAGCTCGCAGGGGTAGTCGCCTCGGGCCAGGAGCACGAAGGAGGCGAAGCGGCAGTAGTGCTTCAAGGTGGTGCAGAGTCCCGGCCAGAAGCCCCGGCCGGCCTGGATCTCGCCGTCGCTGGCCCGGCTGTTGTGGTTCGAGCCGATGGTGGCGCCGGCGGCCACGTTACTCTGGCCCAGCAGCAGGGCGGCCACCAGAAACGAGTTGTTATGGTGTTGTTCGTGGCCGGGGAAGATCAGGTTGTGCAGGATCTCGCAGCAGGAGACGGTGGAGTTGTCGCCCAGGTAGGAGTGGATCAGCCTGGCGCCGTATTTCAGGCTGGAGTTGTTGCCCATCACGAAGCGTACAGCCTTGCAGCCGTAGAAGACGTGGCAACCCAAGCCGATGATGCCGTTGACCAGTTCCACCCCTTCGCCGATCTGGGTGGGTTCGTCGTCGCTGGAGTTGATGGTCAGGTTCTTGAGTTTGTTGGCCCCCTTGATGTAGCAGCGCGGGCCGACGTTGACGTCTTTGATGCTGCGGGAGTTCTTGATCACGCAGGCGTCGCCGACAGTGCCGTAGAAGCCCCGGCGGGAGTCGAACTGGTTCTGCGTGATCTCGGCCAGCCGCTGCTGGAGCATGGCGTCTTCGCGGTACTTGGCCCAGATGTAGGCGTCGGCGGGGATCATGCCGTCGAAGGGCATCACCGCCCGACCGCCGCTCTCGTTCATCAGGTCGAGCCAGACGCGGACCTGCTCCGGCTCGCCGTCCTTGACGATGCCGTTGCCGAATTTCGCGTGGTTGGTCGTCTGCATCTCGTCGATGTTCAGCAGGATGCAGTGGTTGCCGATCAGGTAGTGCGCCAGATAGCGGACGTGGTGGATCGCCGGATGATCGCCGACGTCGCAAGAGATGATCTGGCTATTGGTGATGCCGGCGGGCAGCCTCAGCTCGTGGTGCTCGAGGATCACGTGCTCCAGCCGGCCGATGCGGACCAATCCCGAGAACTCGCAGTTCTTGACCAGGTGCGGATCGAACTGGTCGGTGACGAAGATGCTCTCCCAGTCGTCGCAGGTATCGCCGTTTTTGACCAGCGCCTCGATCTCCTCGGCCCGCAGGTGACGCCAATAGCCCTCGGGCTTGGGAGACTGCTGGTACCGCAGGTAGTTCTCGTCCTTGCCTTCGGGCAGATACTCCCGGGGAATGAATCCGTGGCCCAGAGACGCTGCCGGGAGGATTTTGATTTCTCTCACCGAGTGTTCCTTTTGATATTGGAGCTAATCCGGCAGTATTGGGGTTAGCCTCCTTCCTCTCTGGCCAAGGCCAACGCGCCGTGGACGACGACCTCCTCGCCCAACCTGGCCGGCACGATCTCGAAGGTCCCGTGCAGCGGGGGGAAGACGTAGCGGGCGACGTAGTGCCGCAGCGGGGCGAAGAGCAATTCTTCGCCGACCAGCGAGACGCCGCCGCCGATCACCACAATGTTGGGCGCCAAGAGCGTGATCATCTGGGCGACGGCCCAGCCGAACGTCTGGCACGCGCCGTCGAATACTCCCCAGGCCAGGAGATTGCCTTCGACGGCGGCCTGGGCGACCAGCGCCGCAGTCACGTTTTCGAGGTCTCCGTCACAGCGACGTAACAAGTCGGCAGCCGCCTCTTCGTCGGTCTGTCTCGGTCTGAGCAGCCGTTGCCGGGCAGCGACGGCGATGCCGAAGCCGCTGGCGACCGACTCGACCGTCTGCTTGGGGTGATCGGCCTGCGGGCCGGGCCGCAGGTGTCCCAACTCGCAGGCCACGCCGGCGCCGCCGCGATAGAGTTGGCCGTCGACGACCAGGGCGCCGCCGATGCCGCTGCCGATGTTGGTGTAGAAGACCACCCGATGCCCCCGTCCTGCCCCGAAGCGGGCCTCTGCCAGGCCGGCCAGGTCGGAGTCGTTGGCCACCACCGTGGGCAGGCCCAAACTCCGGCGGCACCAGTCGGCCAGGGGAAAGTCCTTCCAGCCGTCGACCTGGTGGCTGATGATGGTCCGACCGGCGGCCGCGTCCACCGGTCCACCAAAACCGACGCCCACGGCGGTGACCCCGTGCCGCTCGATCAGCGTCTTGGCGACCTCCGCAAGCTGCTGGCGGATCCTCTGCGCACCATGTTTCGGTTCTACGTCGAGCCGCTCCAGCGCCAGCAGCGGCGTGCCGTCGCCGGGGCCGACGCCCAGTTGCAGCTTGGTGCCGCCGATCTCGATGCCGAGGAGCATGGGAGTGGATAGTGAATAGTGGAGAGGGGGCAGCGGGTAGTGACGGCGTCAGGATACCACGGCGCCGCAGCGGTGCCCAGCGGGGGCCGCTCAGGCATCGAGCGCCTGCCGGCGGCCCTCTTCGACGTCGACCCGGGCGACGATCAGCCAGCCGACCGCGAAGAACACCAGCAGGGCGAAGATGGCCGGCCGGCCGGTGCCGGTCAGCGCGACGACCAAGGCGAACAGGCCGGTGCCCAGGAAGCTGGTCGCCTTGCCGGAGAAGCCGAAGAAGCCGAAGAACTCGGCGCTCCGCTGGGGCGGGGTCATCCGTCCCATGATCGCCCGGCTGACCGACTGGGTCCCGCCCATCACCAGGGCAAAGACCGCCCCCATGATCCAGAAGTGCAGCTTGCTCTGGACCAGCCAGGCGGCCGCGCAGATTCCGACCAGGACTGCCAGGCAGCCGATCAGGGTCGGCTTCTGGCCCAAGCGGTCGGAGAGCCAGCCGACGAGTATGGCCCCCGGCAGGGCGACGAACTGGATCATCAGGACCAGGGCGGCCAGCTCACCGTAGTCGTCCGGGGAGAAACCCAGGTCGAGCTTGGCGAAACTGGAGGCCTGGGTGATGATGGTCTGCACGCCCTCGTTGTAGAGGAGATACGCCAGGAGGAACAGTGCCAGCAGGCGGTAAGAGCGGATGCTGGCCAGGGTTCGGGCGACCTCGCCGATCGCCTTGCGCGTGGCTTTGCCGAGCGAGTCTCGCTTCTCCGGCGGGCGGCCACGGTCGCGGAGAATCCACAGCGTGGGCAAGGAGAACAGGCCCCACCAGAGCCCCAGCAACAGCAGCCCCAGCCGCGCCTGATCCGAGCCCTTGGGCACTCCGAGCTGCTCGTTGAACAGCACGATCAACAGGGCGATCCCCAGTGCCAGGCCGCCGCCTGCGTATCCCAGGGCGTAACCCCACGCCGAGACGCGGTTGATCGTGTGCTCGTCGGTGATCTCGGGGAGGAAGCCGTTGTAGGGGACGTAGGAGATCTCAAAGAACATGTGCATCAGGCCGAACAGCACGACCACCAGCCAGGGCTGACTGGGCGGCGCGGCGGCGGTCAGCACGGCCGCCGAGGCGCCGGCCAGGGCGGTGACGGCCAGCCATCTCCGCTTGCTGCGGTTGGCGTCGGCCATGGCCCCGATGATCGGCGAGAGCAACGCCCCGCCGAAGGTGGCCACGGAGATCGAGGCGGCGTAGGCCACCGCTCCCCATTTGGCCTCCGCCGTCAGGCTGGCGATGTAGAAGGCGACCACCGTAATCGCCAGGGTCGAATACGCGCTGCTGGCCCAGTCGTACATCATCCAGGCGAAGATTTCAGCGGGCCGACCGCTGCGCGGTGCCCGGGGCGTGGGGGACGATGCGGCTGCGGATGCGGAGGGGCTGGCCATTAAGGGCGCATGGTGACCGATTCCCGGCAGAAGTCAATGGCAGTCTGCTCGGCAGAAGACCGAAGGCCACCTGCTTTTGCCGCGAGTGCACTCGCGCCTTCGCCCGCAGCCCCGCCCGGAAGGGCGGGGTGGGAAGTGCCGGCAACCATCAAACCCCGCCCTGCCGGGCGGGGCTATGAGGGATCGAGCCAGGACGCCACCCTGCCGGGGGTTCTGTGGCCGGTAGTGACCGGCTAGAATAGTTGCGTGGCGGAAGGGACTCCTTGGCTCAAACACTCAGTTCACGCAGGTCTGCTCCTCTTTCGCGTGTGCTGGTCTGCGACACGGCCGGCCACCGCAGGCGGCATCGCCTTGGTTAACGATCCCGTGGACCCTACGAATCGCTGACGGGCGGCACATCAAGAGACGTATCAGGAGAATCGTGGTGTGTGCTGATATCTCACCACAGTCGGGAAGACCGCGGCTCCAGTTCACGCTGCGGTTCCTGCTGGCACTGACATGCCTGGTGGCTCTTCTACTTGGCGGCTTGTCGGCGATTGCCTCGGAACCGGAGCATATTCCGTTCGACACGGGAGAAATCCTTGCACTGGCCAGTTGCCCGCTCGGGGCACTGGTTGGATTCGTCCTGGCAAGGATCCGCGGCAAAAGAGGCATCCTCGGGGGGATGCTGGGCGGTGCCGTTTTCATGGCCACAGCCGCCACGATTCTTCAGCCGTTGTTCGTACGGAAGTGGCGGAACCCGTTCCCCGTGCCGCTGACTGAGCGGTATGTGTTTCCAATTCTCTTGCTGACTGCCTTAGGGGCAGTCGCGGGTGCTCTCCTGGGAGTCGTTCTGCACTTGATGCTGAAGCTTGACGCGCCGCCTCGGCAACGGGACCTGCCCGGAGTGCCGGTGAAAGGAAGCAGGGGCCGTCGGCTCTGCAAATGCGTTTCCTGGGCGGCGCTCTTGGTGGCTGGTCTCGGGGCCGCTTGGTGGTGGCTAGCGCCCTTTGGCTGGCGGGAAAGGGCCACGCTCACCGGACACAAGGGCCCTGCCGTTGTCGCCTTCTCCCCCGACTCTCGCACCCTGGCCTCCGCGGCGACGATTTTCGATCCAGGCGTCGAGGACTACACGCTGCGGCTCTGGGACGTGGCGGCCGGGCAGATGCGGCTTTCCCTGGACTTGCCCGGCTACGGAAACGCGGTCATATTCTCACGCGAAGGCGACAAACTCATAACGTGGTGTTGGTCTGCCCCGCATCTTTCGGTTTGGGACATCGCAACCCGACGGGAGATCACCAAACTGCCGCTGGGGTCGGCGGGACACGTTCGTTGGATGCGGTTTTCCGCCGACGGAAAGGCGCTGTATGCCGGCACATCCCGGGTAGGTGCGGACAGGTTGACCGTGTGGGACACCGGGACCTGGGAGGTCCGGTCGAGCTTCGAGGTGCCTGCCTCCTACGATTCAGCGATCACCCCGGATGGCACGACCTTCGCCGCGGTCGACGAGTCCGGGACGCTGACCCTCTGGGAAGTCCCGTCGGGTCGGAAGACCAAGACGCTGCCAGGCAGCGGTCCGCCTTCTTCTTCCTTCGTGCCGAGGCCGGCAGCCGCAACCTTCTCGCCCGACGGCGACTGGCTCGCAGCGTGGTTCCGTTTGTGGAACACCCGTACGGGGGCAGTGCGAGAAATCCCCGGCTGCGCCCTTGGTTTCACGCCGGATAGCAGGAACCTCGTGGTATTGCAGGAGTTGGCAAGTCGGCCTTGGTCTCATTTCCCTCCACCATGGCTGCGAAGCACGGCCATCTTGGGAAAGATGCTGGTTCCCCGTCAATACAGCAAGCTGGTGATCGTTGACGTGGCAACAGGAGACATTTTGGCGGTTTCCCGACCGACCCATCAGGTCGGCTGGGCGGCCCTTTCTCCCGATGGCACCACGATTGCCACCGGCGGGAGTCGCGGGGACATCAAGCTTTGGGACAACCCCGTAAGCAAGAGGTAACTCGCGCGGCCGGCAACCCGCCCGCGTCTCAACCGCCCTGCTGCTGCCGCTGAAGCCGGCGGACCTCTTCGGTCGTCTTCATCGAGCAGAACTTCGGGCCACACATGCTACAGTAGGGCGAATCGGCGCGGGTGGACTGCGGCAGGCTCTCGTCGTGCATCCGCCGGGCGGTATCCGGATCCAGCGCCAGCCGGAACTGCTCGGCCCAGTTGAACTCGAAGCGGGCCTTGCTCAAGGCGTCGTCGCGCTCTCGGGCGCCGGGCCGCTGCCGGGCGACGTCGGCGGCGTGCGCGGCAATCTTGTAGGCGATCACCCCCTGGCGGACATCGTCGATGCCGGGCAGCCCCAGGTGCTCCCTGGGCGTGACGTAGCAGAGCATCGCCGCCCCGTACCAGGCGGCCAGGGCCGCCCCGATCGCGCTGGTGATGTGATCGTAGCCGGGGGCGACGTCGGTGACCACCGGGCCCAAGACGTAGAAGGGCGCCTCGTCGCACCACTCTTGCTGGAGCCGGACGTTGCGCTCGATCTGGTCCATGGGCACGTGTCCCGGCCCTTCGATCATCACCTGGCAGCCCTGTTGCCGCGCCCGCCGCCCCAGCTCGCCCATCACCCTCAGCTCGGCCAGTTGGGCCTCATCGCTGGCGTCGGCCAGCGAGCCGGGCCGCAGGGCGTCGCCCAGGCTCCAGGTGACGTCGTACTGCCGCATGATCTCGCAAAGCTGGTCGAAGTGGGTATAGAGCGGATTCTCCTGCCGGTGGGCCGACATCCACTTGGCCACCAGCGAGCCGCCCCGGCTGACAATGCCCGTCAGGCGTTTCTCGGTCAGCGGCAGGTGCTCCCGCAGGATCGCACAGTGGACGGTCATGTAGTCGACGCCCTGCCGGGCCTGCTGCTGGACGACCTCCAGGAAGTCTTCCGGCCGCATGTCGGCGATCTCGTCGAGCTGCTGGGCCACCTGGTAGATGGGCACGGTGCCGACCGGCACGTCGGTCGACTGGAGAATCCGTTGGCGGACCGCGTCGATCCCCTCGCCCGTGGAAAGGTCCATCACCGTGTCGGCCCCGTAGCTAAGCGCCGCGTAGAGCTTCTCCAACTCGCACTCCGCGTCGCTGGAAAGCGCCGACTTGCCGATGTTGGCGTTGATCTTGGTCCGGGCGGCAACGCCGATGCCGATCGGCCGCAGGCCCTTTTCCAGGTGGACGCGGTTCGCAGGGATGACCATCCGCCCGCGGGCAACCTCGTCGCGGACCAACTCCGCATCGAGCGATTCGCTGCGGGCGACCGCCTCCATTTCCGGGGTCACGGTGCCCTGGCGGGCCTGTTCGAGCTGGGTCATTGGGGGCGTGCTCTGCGTGCTGAGCAGAGTTGGGTGGATCGTGGCAAAAAGATCTCTAGCGAGTGTGCCACTGCTTGCCAGCAAGCAGTGCTTTCTGGGCTGTAGGCTCGGCACTGCGTCTGTCGAAGCAGTGGCACACGGACGGACAATACAGGCCGTAACGCTTCATCCTACCGCTCCGGCGGGGGCTGTCAATCGGGGTAGGGCCCTGAGACGTGCAGGCCCGTTACCCCCTTCCAGAAGGGAGCATCCCGGAATCTGACCGGTGCCAGTGGCGGCTTGTCCGCCACTACCCGAGCAGGGGCAGACAAGCTGCCCCTGGCACCCCACACGTCCAATTGGGCCTGGCGGGCCACCGGCCAGCTACACGAACCGCAGTAACGCGTACCTTTTCTTGCCGCTGCGGAGCACCAACATCGACTCGCTGGCCAGGTCGGCCGGGCCCAGCCGGGTCTCGATGTCCTGCACGCGGCGGTTGTTCACGTAGGCCCCGCCTTGGCTGACGATCCTCCGGGCCTCGCCCTTGCTGGCGGCCAGGCCCGCCTCGAACAGGGCATCGATGATCGACAGGCCGTCGCCCGCAAGGCGGTCGCGCGGCAGTTGGCTGCTGGGCACGTCGGCGAAGATCGCCTCAAGCTGCGCGTCCGACAAATGGCTGATCTCGGCCCCGAAGAAGATCTCGGTGGCCCGCTCGGCCGTGGCCAGGCCGTCCGGGCCGTGGACCAGTCCGGTCAGCTCGGCGGCCAGCCGGCGTTGGGCGGTCCGCCGGCCGGGGTCGCACTGGTGCTCGGCCAGCAACGACTCGATTTCCCGCTGGTCCAGGTCGCTGAAGAACCGCAGGCACGTCCCGACGTCGGCATCGTCCAGGTTGATCCAGTACTGATAGAACTCGTAGGGTCTGGTTTTCTCCGGCGCCAGCCAGAGCGTGCCCGATTCGGTCTTGCCCATCTTGGCGCCGTCGCTCTTGGTCAGCAGCGGGCAGGTGATACCGTAGAGCTGGACGCCGCGGAGCCGGCGGGCCAGGTCGATGCCGGCGGTGATGTTTCCCCACTGGTCGCTGCCGCCGACCTGCAGCTCGCAGCCGTAGTGATCGTAGAGGTACGCGAAGTCGTATGCCTGCAGGAGCATGTAGCTGAACTCGGTGTAACTCAGCCCGGCGTCGGTCCGTTCCAGCCGACTGCGGACGGAGTCCTTGGTGAGCATCACGTTGACGGGGAAGTGCTTTCCCACGTCGCGGAGGAATTCCAGGTAGCCGAACCGACCCATCCAGTCGTAGTTGTTCACCAGCAGGGCGGAGTTCTGGCGGCAGTCGAAGTCGAGGAACCGCCGCAATTGGGTTTCCACGGCCGCCACGTTCTGCCGCAGCACCTCGACGGACAACAGGTTCCGCTCTTCGCTCTTTCCGCTCGGGTCGCCGATCATCCCGGTGGCGCCGCCGACCAGGGCGATCGGGCGGTGCCCGGCCTGCTGGAACCGCCGCAGCATCATCGCCGGCACCAGGTGGCCCACGTGCAGGCTGTCGGCCGTGGGGTCGAAGCCGGCGTACAAGGTCCGCGGCCTCTCACCCAGCCACTGCGGCAGGCGCCGGTCGTCGGTGGTCTGGCTGATCAGTCCGCGCCAGGCGAGTTCAGCGATGATGTCGGGCATGGCTAGTGAATAGTGGGAAAGTATCAGTACGTTGGAGTCACCTAGGTATCAGTACGTTGGAGTCAGTTTGGGTTAGAAACTAGGGTTTGGGAAGGGGGCGGAACGGAAGGAGGGCGTAGCCCGACTGGAGTTCCGCCCCCTTCCCGACGCGATGCCGAGAGGGGATGGGGGTTGCGGGATAGCGGTAGTAGTGCGATACCGACGGAAAAACGTCGGAGGTATTTGTGATGCTTCAAAAACAGTTCGAGCAAACAACGACGCCAGATCGTGGTGGCCGTGCGGCGCGGAGCCTCTCAACGTGCGGTCGCCAAGCGATTCGGAGTTGCTCTGCGGACAGTGCAACGCTGGTTTCGACGCGCCAAAGCTCGAAGGCTGGATCGCGTCGATTGGGACGATCGCTCGTCGGCTCCACGTCGCACGCAGCGTACCGGCGCCGCTGGCGAACAGCGGGTGCTGACCATCCGACGCTGGTTGAAAGACCGCAGCCCATTGGGGGAGTACGGGGCTGCGGCTATCCGGCGGGAAATGGAAGCCCGGCATCTTTCACCTCCATCGATCCCCACCATCGGACGCATTCTGCGGCGTTGCGGGGCCTTGGACGGTCGGCGGCGGATTCGTCGGCCGCCACCGCCACGAGGCTGGTACCTGCCGTTGGTGGCGGCCGGCAAAGCCGAACTGGACAGCTTCGATACGATCGAGGGCTTGGCGATCCGCGGCGGACCGCAGTTGGCCGTTTTGACGGGAATTTCGCTGCATGGCGGGCTGCCGGCGGCGTGGGTAGCCCGAGCGGTGAGTGCCAAAACGGTGGTCGATGCCTTGGTGGAGCATTGGCGAGCGTTCGGCCTTCCCGGCTATGCCCAGTTCGACAACGACAACCGCTTTCATGGCCCTCGCCAGCACCCGGATACGGTAGGGCGGGTAATCCGTTTGTGCCTGGCCTTGGGCGTCACCCCCGTCTTCGTGCCACCCAACGAAACCGGGTTTCAGGCGGCCATCGAGAGTTTCAATGGCCGTTGGCAGGCGAAGGTCTGGTCGCGCTTCGAGCACGCTTCGATCCGCACGCTGGTCATACGATCCTCCAAGTACATTATCGCTGCCCAGCAGCGCAACGCCCCGCGTATCGAAGCCGCACCACAGCGTCGCCGCTTTCCCAAACGATGGCATCTGAACCTCCAGCAACCACTGCATGGAACCATCGTCTTCCTGCGACGCACCGACGACCAGGGCCGCGTCAACCTTCTCGGCCACTCCTTCCGCGTCGATGCGCATTGGTTGCACCGCCTCGTTCGAGCCGAAGTCGATCTGGACGGCAGAAGTATCCGCTTCTTCGCCCTCCGACGACGGGAACCGATGGATCAGCCGCTCTTGGAAGAAGTGACATACACTCTTCCAGATCGACCGTTCAAAGAGTGACTCCAAGGTACTGATACTTGTCATCATTCCAACGAAAAAGTGACTCCAACGTACTGATATCTGCCCAATAGTGGATAGTGGAGAGTGGATAGTGGATAGAGAGCCGCTTGGGCGCCTGTGCGTTTAGCCGCCTTCGGGAATGCGTGAGCCGAGTGAGTCGACGGGACCCTCCAACAGTCGATCACCGCCGCCCAGACCTTTGATCTTCCCCAATCATGCGCGACATGCCCTCAACGGAAAACGTGCGAATCGACGTCCGACAAAACGCCACCAGATCAAGTCTAACCACTCTCCGCTCACGGCTATCCACTATCCACTATCCGCTATCCACTATCCACTACCTCACCGCCACATATCTCCGTCGGCAAACGGGTGCAAGGGGCCCTCCAGCCTCGGCTTGGGCAGTGCCTTGAGCGCCTGTTCGGCCAGGTGCTGGTCTTCCTTGGTGGTGATCTTCAGGTTCATGGGCGAGCCGCGGAGCACGGTCACGGGGCGTCCCAGCCGCTCGACGAGTTGGGCCTCGTCGGTGGCCGGGAAACCTCCGCGCTTGGCGTCGGCCTCGAGCAGCAGCTCGCGGCGGAAGACCTGCGGCGTCTGGGCCTCCCAGAGTCCCTTGCGGTCGACCGTCTGTTGGATTTTCTGGTCGGCGCCCACCTGCTTGAGCGTGCCGACCACCGGGATGGCGAAGATGGCCGCACCGGTCCTTTCGGCCGCGTGGAAGATCTCGTCGATCCAGGCGTTGGCCAGGCAGGGGCGGGCGGCGTCGTGGACGCAGACGAAGTCGGCCTCGGGCTTGACCCGGGCCAGGGCGGCGCTGACCGAATCGGCCCGCTCGGCCCCCCCGTCGACCACCTCGATGCCCAGGATGGCGATGTTGGAGGAGAACTTGAAGTTGAAGTCCGGCCGGTCCTCCGGGGCGATCACCAGGATCAGTTGGACCACGTCGCTACGGCCCAAGAACCGCTCGGCAGAGTGCAGCCAGACCGCCCGGCCCGCCAGCGGCACGAAGGCCTTCTTGTAGTGTTTGTCCTTGAACCGGCTGCTGCGGCCGGCGGCGGGCAGGATGACGGCAAACTTGGGCACGGCTCGATACCCCTCTGGCTGACGGAGAGCACGCTACCGCGGTCTGGGCTAACCAGGGTAACCCGGGAACACCTGTGCAAGACGCACAGGGATCTCGCAGTACAATTCCCAAACGCCTGATTGTGCGGTTTCGTCCCGGGCGGTCAAGCCGAAGGTCCCCAGACAAGCCCTGCCGGCGGGCGCGGCGAGGCTAAACCGTATTGTCCCGCTCCACTGCGACAAGATATCCTCCCCTCAGACTGCAACAAGAGGGGGCGGCCGGCCAACGATCAACGGGCGGCTTGGGGGCACGGCGGACGGGGGTGCCCCACGGGGCCCGGCGGTCGGGCCTCTTGCCAAAACCTGCAAACGGCGTAAGGTTGCGAGTGTGACAAGCGGATGACTCTGAGTGCCTGTCGGAAAGTGCCGGTCGCAAAGTGCCTGCCGAAAAACACCCTCCGCTCGCCCCGCTTGCGGGGAGAGTGCCTGTCGCAAAACAGCCTCCCCTCGCCCCGCTTGCGGGGAGTGGGGCCGGGGGTGAGGGGTTTTGGATAGGCTCTAAGGTGCGCAGACGCTTACGTCAGGCCTTTCAGCCTGACGGCGGAATTGTCAGCCGAGAAAACCCAACCTACAGCATACGTCAGGAGGTATCCCATGAGTCGTTTCTACTCTTGGCTGCTTACGCTGATCCTCGCCTTTTCGATCGGATGTGGCCGGCCGACTACGGCTACCGGCCCGGAGGGAGAGAAGGCAACCGTTAGACAAGACGGCGACGGCGCCGGGATCACGATCGAGGGAAAACAGGGCGAGAAGGTGCAGATCGCGGCCGGTGAGGCCGGCGTTTCGCTGCCGGACGGTTTTCCCAAAGACGTGCCGGTCTATCCCGGGGCGACCGTCATCGCCAGCGCCACGGCCAAGAACATGATGAACGTCTCATTGCAGACTACTGATCAGCCGCAGCAGGTCAAGACGTTCTACCAGGAGAAGCTGAAACAGAACGGCTGGGAGACGCAGAGCACGATGAACGTCCCGCAGGGCACGATGCTGCACGCCACGAAAGATCAGCGGACCCAGATGGTCACGATCACCCGCGATGAAGACAAGACCGTGATCGCGCTGGTAGTCACGGAAGAGAAGGAATAAGGGCTTATCCCCGAACCCCTCACCCCCGGCCCCTCTCCCCGCAAGCGGGGCGAGGGGAGAACGTTGTTGCGGGATAAAGGCCTTAGGGCTGTAATCCGCTGTCAGAGGGGATGGGTGGAGCCAGCCCTGCAACTGGAAAACGCCCGCCGATTGCCCTCGACATGGTTGTGGGTAGTTCTCCAAACGGGTAGAATGAAAATGTGGGTGTGCTGTTGGGGCCGGTGCTGTTGGCTTGTTCCGCTGCTGCAGTCGTACTGTCGTTTCTTCTGAATCGACCGTGTTCATCATCAGTTACGCCCAGAGCGTCGCCGAGGACTTGGCTGCGATCCGGGCTTTCGAGTGTCGGCGATTGCTGGACCAGATTGAGCGCCAACTCGCGCACGAACCAACTCGTGAGACTCGAAACAGAAAGATTCTCCGCGGCCTGACACCGCCTTGGGAACATGTGGAGCCTGTTTGGGAGCTGCGGATCGACCAGTACCGCGTGTTTTACGACGTGGACGAAGCAGCCAGAGAAGTCATGGTTCGAGCCGTGCGTCACAAGCCGCCGCACAGCACGACAGAGGAGATTGTATGAAAATGGTTGATATCCAGGGAGCAAGCTTGGACGCCTGCGTATTCGAGGCGCAATCGGACCGCGTCGTCATTACCCGCGGCGGCAACCCCGTGGCACTCATCGTGGGAGTCCAGGGACTCGACGAGGAGCAGATCCAGCTAGGTGCTGACGATGAGTTCTGGAAGCTGATCTCCGCGCGTCGCAACGAGTCCACGCTCGATCGGCCATCCTTGGAGAAGAGACTGCAGGAGTAGAGATGTCGCTTGTCGTGAAAACACGGTCACCGACGTGCGAGTGCTCGATGGATACCGCATCGAGTTGACGTTCTCCGACGGCGTTCGGGGCGTCGTGGACCTTGCCAACCGGATCGTCGGCCGCGGCGGCGTGTTTGGGCCGCTCGAAGACCCGGAATTCTTCCGGCGGGTTGCCGTCGACAAGGAGCTAGTGCTCCGTCTACCATGACTTGATGGATTGGACCCGACGTCCGGCCCGCCCAATCGGGCGGAAAACACAGTTGCACACGCCAACCGTGCCCTCATCAAAGCAAGACTGACAGAGCACTAGGGACGATCTTCTGGCCGAACGGCGCCGACTTCTGCCCGGACATGCTTTATCGTTGGGCGACCGGAGAGCCGGTATCGCGGCCGGAACCGGAAACCGTTGTGTCGTGATCGCGGCGCCAGGATGCGAGTCACCGCCCAGCGCGGGCCCCGTCATGGCACGGCATCCCCAACCCCGCCTCCGCCCCGCCACGGCACTGCTTGTGGCAAGCAGTGGCACACTTTCATCTCCAACCGCCGATCACGGGCACCCGCGCGCTTTGGTCAGTTCTCGATGACGGCAAGGTCCGTAAACGAGGTATCCATGACCGAGGAGAAACAAAAGCCCAAGGATGGTCGCATGTCAGCGTTCACAGGCATCGGTAGCTTGATTGGTGTAATGATTGGGGGTGCCAAGCTTGGCATCATGGGCGTGGTGGTCGGCGGTGTACTTGGCACGATACTCGTTTCATCGGTAATTGAGGTGCAGATCGGAGACGTCAAGACAAAACGCAAGTTCCACCCATTCAAGGGTGCAGTTGTTGCCAGTTATGTTCTTGCCTTCATTTTTTCAGCCGGAGCCATAGGTGTCGGAGATTGCCGCAATTGGGGCACTGCCGATCCTTCCACTGCCGGTTGGTAAGGGGCTGTTGGCAGTTCGGGCATAGGAAACCTACACATGCCAGCGCGATCCCGGCAATGAGGAACGTGATAGCGCCGAAGAGGCCCCAGAGCCAAAAACTGCGGTTCTTGCGGAGCGCAAGCAAGCCGATCACAAGTCCGAAAAAGGCAGCAAGACCGAGCAGGAAAAGTTGGCCTTCGTTCATTGCGATGTCTCCAGATCGTGTGAATGGGGGCCGATGTCTCGCGATACTCCAACCAATGTCACCGGCGGGCGGCGCATACGGCGACATGCGCCTTGCGGGTGACTGAAGAAAGACGCCTCCCGCGTCCTGCAGAGCTTGCAGTCCGGCGCAGAAATGCCCGTAGCCTACCCCCCCCAAGAATTCGTCAAGCGTTGACGAGCAAGAACCGACGGGAATCTTGTCGTATTTTGATCCTAACCCATCGTGGGGGTATGGCTGTAAGAGTGGAGGCCCAGTTCCAGTGTGGGTCCTCTTGGAGGCCGTGCATCGTTTCAGAGCCTGTTTGAAATCGCGGCTTATGCCGGCCCATGGCAGCGGAAGTGGCGAAGTCGCACCAGCCGCTATTGCGGAACCGCGCGGCATCGCGAGAATGAGTACAGGCAATCCCGCCTGCAATCGACAGAACCAGTCGTGAGCACAGGAGCAATCCTGATCCGGAGACGAGGCATGAGTTGGGAAGATCGAATCGTGGCCGATCCCTCGGTCCTAGTGGGCAAACCGGTGATCAAAGGGACTCGCCTGGCGGTGGAGTTCATCGTAGGACTGCTCGCCCAGGGTTGGAGCGAGGCCGAGGTGCTCCGCAATTATCCGGGCATTGCGCACGAAGACATCCTGGCGTGCCTGGGGTATGCCCAAGAGCGTCTGAAAGACGAGCGGGTCTATCCGATCAGTGGGTGAGAGACGCCGACAATGCGCTTGCTTGCCAACGAGAACATCCCGGGCGATGCGGTGGAACTGCTGCGGAGTCGAGGCCACGACGTCTTGTGGGTTCGCACTGACTCTCCCGGCGCAAGCGATGAGACCAATCTCGCCCGGGCAGTCTCCCAACAACGAGTGCTGATCACTTTTGACAAGGACTTCGGCGACCTGGTTTTCCACAGGGGACGTGTGGCGTCATGTGGGGTGATCCTCTTTCGTATGGCAACGCCTTCCGCCGCGGCCGCCGCGAAGAGAATTGTGCAGGTTCTCGAGAGCCGCGCAGACTGGGCCGCGCATTTTTCCGCCGTCGAGGACGTTCGCATCCGCATGGTGCCGCTGCCTGCCAGCCCAAAGCCGCGCTAGGCGGCCGGCCACTGCAGATCACCTTCATCCGTTCACCTAGCGCCCGGACGTGTTTTCATCCGCGCATCGCCGTGGTCCGGCCGTACCGCCCAAAGATCGAGCCGCACCAGCCAAGCGCGAATCGACCTTGCTCCTGGCCGGGAGGTTGTTCTGCGGCTCCAGGCCTCACCAGGAGGCGTTGACCCGTAGACGGCGCCATGCGTCGCCCTTCAAGTCGCCCCCGGAGACAATTGGCGGCGGTCAAGACGCGCGCACGATTCCCGGCGTGCCCGCACGGCTCTTGATCCGGGCGACAACCGGCAGGCTCTTCCCGGGGCCGGGCGGATCGAGCGGATCCATGCCCGGGAGCCGCTGCCGCGGGGCACGGGACCTTCAGAGGCGCGTCTGTCGGGCGGGGTTCACTTCTTCTGCACGCTGAACCGCACAATCAGCAGCACTACCAAGATCACGCCCAGAATGATCGCAGTCCAAGCCCAATAAGGCATGTTCTCTCCTCCTCTTGCTGTTGGATGAGCAGAGCACCAGATCTACAACGAACCGTGAGTGTATCGCTCGCAGTTGGGATCTTCAAGTGTCAACCGCCGCGGGTGTCGTGCCGAACCCAGTGAAGCCGGCCATGGCGTGTTAAAGCCTATGGTCTGCGGGCTTTAGGCCTTTCTTGTGCCTGCCCGTGCCGATGGGATTCGGATCGTACTTGCCCACCAGGTCAACTTTGGCGTTGGCCGGGATCTTGTCCTCCAGCCCCATGCCCCAGTAGCAGGCGTTGACCAGCAGGCGGCGGAATCCTTCACTCTTCAGATCGTCGCCGTGCCCCATGGTAGTGGTAAAGACGCGAGCGGCCTTTCCCGCGCTGCCCGGATAGGTCTTGATCCACGCGACCGGCAGCGGCTTTTTCTTGTTGTTAGGCGGGTCTTTGGGGTCCATGCCCGTAAGGACCAGGCCCATGATCACCGGCTTGCAGTCGCCGTGCAGCGTCGTCAGCGCGTAGACGTCTGAGGGGCCCCAGATATCTTCGCATCCCCGGACGATTGTGTGGTTCTCCATGCCCTTGGCCACCACGCCGCGGGTGCTCTCTCTGCCGTGATCTCCATAGTGGTTGATCCAGGTTTCGCCCAGCACTTCGCGCCCCCAGCCGCCCTTGGGGTCGTTGCTCTGAAAACTGTATTTCGCATACGGGCTGTCCTTGTGCTTGACGTAGTTGAAGGCGTGGGTGGCCGTCCTTAAGCCCACGATCGGCTTGCCGGAATTGGTGTAGTCGATGATGCGTTTCATCTGCTCGTCCGGCAATTCGCGGAAGCGGGTGAACATCACCATCAAGTCGGCCGTCTCCAATGCCTCCAGCCCGGGGATGTTCTCGAGCGTCTCGGGGTCAATCGTCCCGTCCTGCTTGTTGATGGCAAACAACACGGTGCACCTGAAGCCGTGGTGTACGGCCATGATCTTGGCCAGTTGCGGCATCGACTCCTCCGAGCGGTATTCTTCGTCACCGGTCACAAAGACGACGTGCTTCCCCTTGCCCGGGCCGTCTTTGCCCTCGAACACGATCCAGGGATCGTCGGCCTTCGCCTCGCTGGCCGCCAGGCAGGCAAATCCCAGGGCGGCGAGTGTCCAGACTCTCAGTGCAGATTTCAAGTTGTGCATGGTGATCTCCTTCATGTCCCCAGGTGAACCATCCGCGCCGGTAGGTGTTCGGGCATTCCCCGGTGCTTCCCGTTACGTTCTCCCCAGCCCCCGCCAAGCAGCCACGGGCATATGGTACCGCAGCCCACACCGGCCTGCAAGTTTCCCAACGGCTACCGGGGCTAAGCCAAATGGCCGGCTACCAGTCCCTGCCCAGCAGGTCCAGCGGGCCGGCCGGAAAACCTTCCTCGCCGAGCTCGATGAACATGCAGATGTTTTTCCCCGGCATGGGCACTGATTGCCCGTACTCGTCCAACATGGCCACCGGCCGGTCGGTCTCGACCCAGCCGAGGGCGGCGTAGAAGCCTTCGAGCTCAGGCACGCAGAACAGCAGCCCGAAGCGTACCCCCCGGCGGACTGGCTCGTCGAGGGCGCGGGCCATCAGACGTCCCGACAACCCGGTGCCGCGATAGCGGGGTGCCACGCAAAAGGACTGCACTCCGGCGACCGTTGCCCGCACGTCTGCGCATGCCACGGTCCGGACCACGATCCCCAGGTGGCCCACCACCAGCCCTGCTCGGCGGGCGATCACCGTATAGGCCGGCCACGAGTCGTGCCAGGCACGTCGGTGGGCGTAGGACTGCACGTCGGCAGGAAAGCACTCGCAGAGCAACTGTCGAATTGCGCGGTCCGTGGCAGGTGGCATCCGGGCCTCTTCGATCACCTCCAGCGGGAAGCTCGGCTCGGATTGCGACATCGGACTGCTCGCGCGCCAAAGTGAGTTTGACGGGTGGCAGGAGCAGCTTCTCTGCACCCGATGCGGCAGCGGCGGACCAGCGCGACCATGCTTCGCATGGTGCCCGTCGGTGCCCGCCGCCACTGGCACCCAAGGTATCAGATCGGGCCCTATACAACACAGGTGGCAGCATCACTGCATTTCGGCGTAATCCGCGTGGCGGTTCAGGCGGACCCTGCCCACCTGGAGGCGAGCTACGCTTTCCGGATCCTTGCAGGCCGAATAAACCCGTAGTCGGCGGGGGAGGAGTTCCTCGATGATGCCCAGCCCAAGGCAGAATCCCCTAGAATCGAGCAGCCCGACCACGGTCCCGCAAGCCAGCTCCCCTCGGCCGAACGACGGGCCTGCCGTCCAGTCCGGGCCGAGCAGGCGGCAAGGATCGAACTCGCCCACGTCGCCGTCCTGGAAATGCCCTTGATACCGTGCTTCGCGGAGCGACTTCCGCTCCAGCGGACTGCGATCTCTCGCCTGGTTCGCCGGGCGGAGACGGTAGATTGCCGGGCAGATCCCGCCGAGCACGCCGAGCATCTCCTCCAGCTCGGAACTCCGCTGCAGGGCCAGGGTCCGATCGACTCCCGCCAGCAACGCCTTGTGGTATTTGAGCACCCGCCCCTGCGAACCGCCCACCAGGCCCGTGGTGTCGATGACCACGCTCTGGGCCCCTTTCGCCCGGGCGAGCCGGACCAGCCGGGCCGTTCCCGCCACGGTGGGCAGCAGATTCCCTCGGGGAGAGACGTCGCCGACAAACCACAGGGCGGCGGCGCGATCCCACGGCTCGCCCAGGGCCAGTCCCAGGCAGGTGGGCACGCCCGTCGAGGGCTGGCCCATGTCGGCGCTGACCAGCCCGACGGTGCCGGCCGTTGCGGACAGTTGCTCCACCAGGTACTGCGACAGTCGGGTCTTGCCGGTGTCTGATCCTCCGATGAGCATGATCGTTCGTCCCTGCAGTTGGCCCAGAAGTTGGCGGCAAGCCGCCTCGGGAGCCGTCGACGTCGGATCACTGCTCATGACGATACACCTCCGGCAACCGTGGCGCGGCTGCCGAGCCTTTCTGGCCGTGCCCTTCACGGCCCGTGGTCCGCCAAGCCCGACCTGACACGTTGGGCGCCAGTGGCGGCGGGCACCAACGCGAAGCGTTGGTCCGCCACTGCCGCGTCAGGGGCAGACAAGCTGCCCCCGGCACCCGTCACATTCACCCTGGCGAACCACTAGTCGGAACGATCGACCACGTGGAACGAGCCGGCGATCTCGCCTGGAATCCGGGCCGGCTGGCCGGTGGCGTAATCGATAAAGGCCCACTTGGTCTCGGCCGTGGCCAGCAACGCCCCATCCGGCCGACGGACGATCCGATAGCGGCGGATCGACGTGACCTTCTTCATCGTGGCCACCCAGGTCCGCACCACGATCTGTTGGCCGGCGGAGGCAGGCTGATGATACTCGATCGTGTGCGAGCGGACCACCCAGCCACAACCGAGCTGCCGGTATCTTTCGCCGGGCCATCCCTGGGCGGTCGAATGCGCCACGGCCGCCGCCTGCATCCACGCGACGTAGGCCACGTTGTTAGCGTGCCCCAGGGCGTCGATCTCGTCGTCGGCCACGGTGTGGGAATACTCGTAGACCTCGGGCATGTTCTCGTCCTGTCCACCTGGGGTCAGAGCCGAACGGCCCTCTATGTTTCCATCGTATCCGACCAGACCCAGAGGCACCAACCGCAGTCGGCTGGTTTTGTTGATGCTCAGACAAAGAATGCAGCATCCCGCTTAGCCCGGATTGTTCATCGGACTGGGGTCATGTCGGAAATCGGTGTGCCACGGCCGTATCGGCCGTGCTCCAGGTTCCCACCTTTACCCGCGGTCACACGGCCGACACGGCCGTGGCACCCGTATGCCGTGGCACCCGTATGAATAATCCGGGTTTAGCGGCCTTTCGGCACGTCGGCCCGGAAAATGCCCTCGTCGCCGTGCCAGCGACGGCTAAACGAGGTAGCGCTACCTTTCTGACAGAAGCTTGCGTTCCCAGCGCAGGTGCGATATGCTTCTGCCATCGTGCCCGGTCCTTCCTCCGCTGCCGGGCCGGAAGCGTTCCCGGCGGAAAAGCCTGTGCACGAATTGCCGCCTTTGGCGGCGGATCAGCCGAACCGCTCCGGGTCTACGGCCACAGGCCGTGGTTGCACCGACACACTGAGAAAAGGGACTGTCATGAGCAGAATCAACCGGCGTACGTTTATCAAGAAGGCCTCGCTGGCTGCGGGCGCAGCGGTGGCCTTGGCGCCCCACTCGCGCGTGCTGGGGGCCAACGACGATCTTCGCGTGGCCACGGTCGGCTTTGGCGACCAGGGCGCTGTTCATATCCGCTTGCTCCGCGAGCTGCCCGGCGTCCGCGTGGTGGCAGTTTGCGACGCCGACCGCAGTGTGCTCGAGCGCGGGTTGAAACAGGCCAAGGACCTCAACCAGAAGGTCGACGGCTACACCGACGTCCGCAAACTCCTGGAAGACAAGAACATCGATGCGGTGACCACGGCCACGCCCGACCACTGGCACGCCCTGGTCACGATCTGGGCCTGCCAGGCGGGCAAGGACGTCTACGTCGAGAAGCCGCTCTGCCACAACCTCTGGGAAGGCCGCCAAATGGTCGAGGCCGCCCGCAAACACCGGCGAATCGTGCAACTGGGGAATCAAGAGCACGGGCATCACACCGGCCAGATGCGGCTGGAAACGGAAAAGCTCGGCAAGATCCTGGTGGCCTTCACCAAGTTGGACAGGATGCGCGCGAGCATCGGTAAGGTGAGCGGGCCGCAGCCGATCCCAAAATCGCTGGACTATGACCTGTGGTGTGGCCCCGTTCCCCTGGAACCGCTGATGCGAAAGAACCTGCACTACGACTGGCACTGGGTCTGGCCGACCGGCACCGGGGAGATCGGCAACAACGGGATCTACCCCTTGGACGCCTGCCGCCTGGCCCTGGGACAGAACGTGTTGCCCCGGCGGGTGATGAGCTTGGGTGGGCGGTTCAAGTTTGACGACGACGGCCAGACGCCCAACAGCCAGCTTGCCCTGTTCCAGTACGATCCCGGCCCGCTCGTGATCTTCGAGCTGCGGAACTTTCCCTCCGAGAAAGGCCCCAAGACCGTCGGTCCGAAGATCAAGTGCGAAGGCGGCGAGTCGGGGCTGCCACGCCCCTCCGGCAAGGCCGGCGACACGGGCGGATTCTCCGCACACAAAGGGCATCTGTTCAACTTCCTCTCCGCGGTACGCAGCCGCAACGTGGGCGACCTGCGGGCCGACGTCCTCGAAGGGCACCTCTCCACGGCGCTGGTGCACATGGCCAACATCTCCTACCGGCTGGGCACCCTGCACTCCGCCGACGAAACCCGCGAGGCCCTCAAGGACCGGGGCCCCGAAGCCCTGGAGATCTTCGCGGGCTTTCAAGAGCACCTGGCCGTCAACGGGGTGGATTTCTCGCAGACCAAGGTCGTGCTGGGCCCCTGGCTCGAGATGGACTCGAAGAGCGAGCGGTTTGTGGGCGACTCGGACCTCGTAGCCCGGGCCAACCAACTGCTGCGACGAGACTATCGCCAGCCGTTTGTGGTCCCGGAAAGCGTTTGACCCGCCGCTGGTGACCAGCCGTGGGTTGCCGTTTGCCGCGTCACTTCACGACCAGTCCCTTGACGCCCCCGGAGATCAAGGTGGCGATGTCGGCCAGGATCCGCGGCAGGGCCAGGCCGCCTTGGGAGGCCAGGTACTTCGGCCGCCACTGCGGGCCGAATTTCTCTTTGAACTGCCGCAGCCCTTGAAAGTGATAGAAGTGCTCGCCGTGCCGGAAGACCAGCGCCCCCACCCGGGCCCAGATGGGCGCCAGGGTCCGGCTCTCCAGCCCCGACAGCGGCGCCATCCCCAGATTGAACCATTGGTATCCTTGCTCTTTCCCCCAGAGCATCAGCTCGATAAACAGGTATTCCATCATGCCGGACGGGGCGTCGGGGAGGTGGCGCATCATGTCGACCGACAGCTCCTGTAGGCCCGCCCCACACCAGACGTTGCCAAAGGCAACTATCCGCTGTTGGCGGCGGACGATCGCCGCGGGAAGGCGCTGTAGGTAGGTCGGCTCGAAGTATCCCAGGGAGAATCCTTTCTCGGTAGTATGCTTTTCCGCCAGCCAGGCGTCGGACACGCGTCTTAGCTCCCGCATCAGGCCCGGCACGTCGGCGGCCGGCACGATCTCGAACGAGCAGCCCTCCCGCCGGCAACGGTTGTACGTTTGGCGGAGCCCTTTGCGGGCGTGACCTTCCAGCGCGAACGCGGCCAGCGGCACCTGGGCCTCCTCGCCGAGCTTCATCAGCGACAGGCCCAGGTCCAGGTAGATGGGCAGCGTTTCCTGATCCACTTGATAGAAGGCGGTCCGCCCGTCGCTGCGGTCGCAGAGTTCGCGGAACTGCCAGACGAGTTCGCGTCGCACGGCGGGTGGGCCGACCGGGTCGCCCAACGCCACCCAGCTTCGCCCCGACACACGATACATGATCAGCCCCGACCGATCGTCGCTCAACAGGAACATCTTGTCGCCCAGCAACGCCAGATTCGCGTAGGTGGCCGGCGACGCGGCGACGATCCGGGCGACCGCCTCGAACTCTGTTTCGTCGGGCGAGCCCAGTCTGGGCGCCGCCGGGCGGAGCAGCCTGGTCATGGCGAACACCAGCAGCACGGCCACCACGGCCACGCTGGCACGGAGGAACCGTGGTGCGTCACCCCGAAATGAGAATTGCCACCACAGTTCGTTGGAGTATTCCACGTGCTTGTACGCGAACAGCCCGAGCCAGACGGAACACAGAGCCACCAGCAACACAGCGGCCGTCCAGCCCGGCCCCAGCGGTTGTCCCAGCAGGGACCCCTGCCGATAGAAGTAGCGCCGAGCGGGCGCCAAGATCAGCAGCATGCAGAGCAGGATGAGCGCCTCTTCATAGTCGAAGCCTTTCAGCAGGGAGACGACGATCCCACCTCCCAAGAGACACATGGTCAGCCAGTAGGCTGAGTCGAGGCGGCGTTGCAGACCGCGGGCCAGCACGAGAAGAGTCACCCCCAAAACGCTGCCCACAAAGTGCGACAGCTCGACGACCGGCAGCGGCAGGAGTCGACTGACCCAACCGATCCGGCCGTGTGCCGGGGGAGTCGCCCCGGAGAAGAGCAGAATCGCCCCGGCCACGAACGTGAGCAGGGCGATCAGCCGGGGAGCGAGCATGGGAGCCGTCTGGCCGATGGGGCCCAACAACCGGCGGAGCCTCTCCTGGTGGATCACGATCTCATTGGCCCCCAGCAAGACCGCGGCGGCCAGCAGGGGGAGCAAGTAGTACACGGCCCGAAACGCCAGCAACGCGCCGAGCACCAGGTGGGGCTCGTCGGGACTCAGCAGCAGCAGCACGGTGAGCTCGAAGACACCCAGCCCTCCGGGGACGTGCGTGAAAATGACTACCACGATTCCCAACAAATAGACGCCGAGGAAGTGCGGGTAGCCTATGCCCAGAGACGACGGCAGAAGGACATAGAGCACCGCAGCCGCCACCAGCAGATCGGCCGAGGCCACGCCGATCTGGCAGAGCGAGAGCCGCACCGACGGCAGAGAAAACTCCCACCCGCGGAATCTCACCGGTGCCTTGCGCCAAGCCCCCAGCGTCAGGTAGACGGCCACCGGCAGCAGGAGCACAATCCCCAGCGGCCGCACGCTGGCAAACGGCACGTGAAACCTTGGCGGAATCGCGATCGGGTCCGCGAGAAAGACCAGGCCGGCCAGCGCGAAGAACCCGATCCAGAAGGTGACCGCCAGCACCGTCAGCAGCTTGACGATTTCGACGGTTGACAGTCCCCAGCCGGAGTAGAGCCGGTACCGCACGGACGTGCCGCCCAGCAGGGCGCCGAAGTTGTAGCTGCTGACGTAGCCCACGAACGAGGCCACGGCCACCTTGCCCAGCGGAAGCGGATGGCCGATCGAACGGACGGCCAGCAGGTCATACCCGATCAGGATCAGGTAGTTGAGCACCGTGAGGCCCACGGCCAACCAGATCTTGGCGGCAGGGATCTGGCGGAGGCTCTGGCGGATGTCGCGATAGTGGTACTGCCGCAGTTCGTAGTACAAGAGCCAGATCGCACCGCTGAAGATCAGCAGCACCAGCAGCGGCCCCAACAGGCGGAGGAGTCTCTTCATCGCGCAAGCAGCTATTGCTCGGGCAGACGGACGATCTGAGCACCACGCTCGGCTTTATAATACTACCGTGCGGCATCGGCAAGGGTAGTGGTAGGAATCATCGTAGGGGACAGTCCTTAGGTCTTAGCGGGCGTCCAACAATTACTCCTCTCCCGCGTGCGGGAGAGGGGCAGGGGGTGAGGGCAGTGGCCGGCGAGAACACGAAGTTATTGTCGCACGGCGGCTTAGCGGCCGTCCACCAATTACTCCCCTCTCCCGCGTGCGGGAGAGGGGCAGGGGGTGAGGGCAGTGGCCGGCGAAAACACGAAGCTATTGTCGGACGGCGCCTTAGTGTTGACGTCCCGCAGGGCGTTGGTACAATGCGTCCATGCCACGAAAACCGCGGGTTGAATACGAAGGTGCCGCCTACCACGTGATGTGCCGCGGCGACCATGGCGAACCGATCTGCCAGGACGAACTGCTGGGCAAGCAACAGAGGAGTTCCTACAACGGTCCCGCCCTGCAGGATCACCAACGACGGACGTCAGCCGAACTGCTGGCGGCCGGACTGGAACCCGGGGACTGTCCCGATTTTCGTGTCAACGAAAATGGGACTGTCCCCTTTGCCGGTGTTTACCGAGGGGATCGTTCCTTTGACACAAGAATCTGTACAGCCCCGAAGCCGCGGGACTGGATCCGCAAGAGCTTGCCACCACGCCCAAGACCGACCCCCGCAAGCAGGCAGCGGCTTGGCTGCTGCGTAAGAACACCACCATCGGCAATCGATGGCTGAGCAGCCAACTGAGCATGGGACACGAAGTAAACGTATCACAGGCAGTGCGGCTGATCGAGGAATCCAAGGCTGGCCAGCGGGCCCGTTTGCGCAGCGCCGTGGCCCACACACTAAGATCTACGGACTGACCCCTTTCCTTTCCCCCCCCGGCCACCCGGTTCCCTTCTCCCTTGGGGCTGGACATTCCCACGGGCTTGGCGGATAATGCCCCGTATCAGCCGGAGCGGCCCCCGGCAGGGTGGCGGTGATTCCCGAACCGCCGGGTCTGGCTCTGCCGCTGGCGCTTGAGTAAAAGGGAACTGAGTGATTCCACCCTTCGACGATTCCGGCTGCCTTCCGCCGGGCCTACACGGCGCGGCGCTCGCGGAGATCGAGGCGCGGTTCGGTTGTCAGTCGGAGCTTCGCCGCGTGCAGATGGAATCCGTGCGCTGGATGGTCGAATTGGCCGTCCGCGCAGGCATCCAGCGGATCGTCTTGAACGGCAGCTTCGTCACCGATATAATGGAGCCGAACGACGTCGATTGCCTGTTTTTGATCGGTGCAGTTCAACAAGATCGTGAGGTTTTTTGCGACAGATCGGCTTGGAGAGTCCAAGGGGATGGTGGAGTTGGTCCAATGGAACTAAGAAGCGAGCGCGAGCTTGCCAACACGCGGGAAAAACTCCGAATGCTGGAGGAGGCCTACGAAGAAACGCGGGCCGACTCTTCCGAGGATTCTCACGTACGCGAACTATCCAAGCGTTCGCTCCGACGGCTCATCAACCAGCTCAAGAAGGAGATCGCGCGCTACGAGGCGCATCAGCCCCTTAAACGCGAGGCGGCGCGATCATGATCCAGCGGCTCCAGCACACGATCGACTTTACCGACGAGGGCACCCCCACGCGGAAGGCCAAGCCTGCGGGCGTGATGGGCGCGGAAATCTGGGTCAAGATCGGCCCGCCGCCGCCGGTCGATCCGAGCGAGTTGATTTTCTTGGCCGTCGATACGCGCACGCCCTACACGACCGATTTCGACGGGGCCGACGGCGGCAAGTAGGCCCACTACATGCTGCGCTGGGTCAACACCCGCGGCGAAACCGGCCCGTGGAGCGAAACGGCCACCGCAACCATTGGGGCGTGACGCCGGGTCGCCGCCTACGTAGTTTCAATACAATCCGCGGAGAACTGCTTGACATTTTGGTGGCCGCCAGATAGGCTAAGACTTGCGTCCGGGACGCTACGCATCCACTCTTTCCAGGCTGCGGGGGACGATCCACATGACTTTTCTACCATTCCGATGCCACGCTGGCGGATTAAAATTCCTATCAGTAAGTGAGATGTTCGGCAAAGCAATCGTGAGAGGTCTACTGGCGGTGGCGGTGGTGTGTTGCGCGGTCGTTGCACAAGCGGTCAACATCGAAACGGTGCCCGTCGGCAACCCGGGCAATGCTGGGGAGCAGAGCCGCCTCCTTGCCGGCGACACAAACTACTACGGCGGTGTGCCGTACAATTACCGGATCGGTAAGTACGAGGTCACGGCCGGGCAATACACCGCGTTCCTCAACGCCGTGGGCGGCGAGGATACCAACGGCCTGTACAACAGCGAAATGTGGAACCCCAGCTACGGCAGCGGGATCACGCGGAGCGGCTACGGGTTCGGCAGCAGTCCTTTCACCTACACGGTGGCGGCCGACTTCGTCAACCGTCCGGTCGACTTTGTGAGCTTCTGGGACGCCTGCCGGTTCGCCAACTGGCTGCACAACGGCCAGCCGTCCGGCAAGCAGGTTGTGGGCACAACGGAGACGGGGGCGTACACCCTGAATGGGATGAACAACGACGCGATTGTTCGCAACGCCGACTGGAGATGGGCGGTCACAAGCGAGGACGAGTGGTATAAGGCGGCATACTACAAGGGCGGCGGCACCAATGCCGGTTACTGGAAGTACTCGACGAGCAGTAACACTGCACCGGGTCAGGACATGGCCGATGTCTCGGGCAATAACGTGAACTACTACGCCGCCCCTTACGTCTACCCCATTGACTCCGGCAAGTGCACGACGCTTGTGGGCGAGTTCCAGAACTCCGCCAGCCCGTACGGCACGTTCGATCAGGGCGGCAACGTGTTGGAGTGGAACGAGACCGTCTATGACAACAACGGTTACGTGCGTGTGATGCGTGGCGGGTCGTTCAGAATCAACGCGATGGCCGGCATAAGTGCCTTCGACCGCTTCAACGACACCATATGGACCGAGCACGGCGAATATAAAGGGTTCCGCGTGGTAAATGTCCTCCCGACGCAGATAGTGGAACTCGCATGGAATCGGGACGTACCCGTGCGCATTACCGAAGTAGTGGATAGGTTCGGACACCGGAGCTATCCCGAGGATGCGACGCAGACCATGCCCGCCGCTACTACGACCCCAGAGTTCCGACAGGAGGTCCTTCAGAGAGTTCGGCAGATGTTTACAGACTCAGGGGTCCAGAATGTCTTGGTCACGGACACTCCTTCTCCCGGTGCCGCGATGGTGTACTTTACGAATCCGACGGCGGGCGGTTTGGATGGAAAGGCATATACGGGCGTAGATCAGTTCAACAAGGATCTAGGTGGTGCTGCCGCTGTATTCCTTAAACACGCAGGGCAGGCGGATTACGGAGAATACAACGCAGAGACGGTCGCTCATGAAGTTGGCCACTTGTTTGGGCTGAGACATGTAGATCCGAGCAGCACCGCCGATCCGAATGATTTAGAGGTTATGGACTATGATAATCATCCTGGCGACAGGGAACGGTTTATCAACACTATCTCGACGACGTTTGATGGAGATGGCGTGACCCACAACCCCGTATATCATTCGCGTCGCTACATTGACATGCTGTCCGATGGCACTTTGGTCGGTCAAGGGATTAACCCAGGCACCTGGGATGTTACCATAGGCATACAGGGGCAAACAACGAAGATTGAGTTTGACGCCTCAGAGAAGACACTCTTTGATGCCTATTTGTTCGGTGGGGTTGGGGACGCCGACTCCCTGTTGACGCTCAGGCATTTCGATGCGGTCACTCTCTCCGAGTTGGCTCAATTGGAGTTCCTGTTGCCGGAGGGGTCGGCGCTAAGGTTAGTGGCTGCAAGCACACTGGGCGGTGAGCTTGACATAACGCTCGCCACCGGCAATCCCTATGACGCGGACAGCGTATTCATTGACGCCACTATCGGGCAAGTCTCCGCGTATCTTCAAGAGTGGTCGGACACCGGCCCTGGGTACTTTACGCTTACCAACGCAACACTGACAAGCACCCTTGTTCCCGAACCGTCTACACTGGTTCTTCTCGGCATCGGCGCCGTCAGCCTGCTCGCTTACGCTTGGCGACGGCGAAAGTGGACAGTGTAGGCACTGCGACTGCGAAAAAGGTGACAGCCACCCAATCTGGGGTAGATAGTGGCGACGGGGGTATATCGAGTGGCCTTCGGAGAGCTTTTACTACTGCTCCTGCTCCTGCTTCTTCGGTCTTCCGCGGGGCCGAAACGTCCATGGCAGGTTCAATCGCTTGGCCAAACAGCGAAACTGGCCCGATTCTTGCCCTGGACAACGCCGGCCTGAGTGCGCATCATAGTATCGGCCCACTATGCAACGGCCGAGAATCAGATGGGGGCAGCCAGACGGAGGCGGGAATGAGAACTGGAAATTCACGAAGTTGCTGACCAACTGGCGATGAGCATCGGAAAGGGGGTGCAGGAGGCGGGAAAGGTGACAGCCACCAAATCTGCGGTAGATAGTGGCGACGGGGGTATATCGAGTGGCCTTCGGAAAGTTCTAATTCTGCTCCTGCTTCTTCGGTCTTCCGCCCAATCGGATTTGGGGTCAGAGCGCACTCAGTCAATAGGCATCAGGGGACTCCCGAGTGCTGATTGGCAGAGGATGGTTGTCGCGGTATACTTAAGCAATGGAGATTCGGGAGTTTGTCTGGCCGACTGAACGGATCGATCATATTGCTCAGCACGGCATAACGCCCGAGGAGTTTGAAGATGTCTGCTTCGGACGTCCGCTGGTGTTGCGAGGAAAATCCGAGGGCCAGAATCCCGTATACTACGTGCTCGGGCAGACGGACGCGGGACGGTATTTGTTTTGCGTGGTGATCCGATTCCCCGATGGCAAGGGCTATCCTGTTACGGCCCGTCCGATGACCGATCGAGAGAAACGCCGCTACGTGCAATGGAAAAACCGATGAGCACATCGAACATCCCCCAGACCGATTCCATCGAAGAGTTGGCGCGCTTCTGGGACCATCACGACTTGACCGATTTCGAGGAACAATTGGAGGAGGTTCCCGAGCCGGTCTTCGAGCGTGAGACCACGGTCAGAGTCCACCTGCCGCGCAAGGAAGCCGAAACGCTCAAAGAACTGGCGCAATCAAAGGGCCTGCGCGACGTCGACCTGATCCGCCAGTGGATACTGGAGCGAGTCCACGCTTCGTGAAAAGGGTGGAAAAGGTGACAGCCACCAAATCTGGGGTATATAGTGGCGACGGAGGTATTATCGAGTGGCCTTCGGGGAAGTGAAGGGGTCAGTCCTTAGATTTTAGTGTGCATAGTACTGGGCCAAAGCCTTACGACTCACCCCTTCTTCAGCCGGCTTACCGGCCGCCGAAGATGCCGGTGGCGTACCAGATGCCGTTGCCGCCGCGCTTGATGTCGTAGCCGTAGCGGCCCTGCCGGGCGCGGACCGCACTCCAGTGCCCGGACGAGAGACGCCAACAGCGGACGCACTCGATGGCCGCCTCGACCAGGTTCTCGCCCGGCCAGCTTTCTGCGCAGACCTCGCGGGCGGTCAGTCCCTGCGGCAGCAGGGCGTTGATCCGCGGGAATCGCGCCGCCCAGCGGTGATGTCCCTGGAGCCGGATGCGGGCCTGGTACTGCGAGTGACTCTCCGCTTCGCTGAGCAGATTCGGATCCATCGTCCCGTCGGTGCTGGCCGGCTTGTCGGGGTGCGTGCGGACCGCGTAGATCATCGTCCGCTGGGTAAGCGTGCCGGGCGGCAAGTCGAGGATCACCTGCATCTTCTCCGGACTGTACCGGAGCCTCTCGGTGAGAGGGAACGTGCTGACGACGTAACCGTAGTGCTTGCTATCCGGGCTGGTGAGATCGAGGATGGCCACGCCCGGCTTGCCCAGCATCTCGCGGAACGCCTCGTGCTTCAGCAACGTAAGCTCCTTGCCCCCGACGACGATTTTCGTCTGAAGCGGGAGCCGTGCGCACACGTAATCCTGGAGCTTCGTGCGGACCGCCGGGTTGTCGAGCGTTTCCGCCTCGAAGCGATCGGACTTCTGGACGTCCTGCGGGTCGTGGAAGAAGATCAGGAGCATCTTGCCTTGCTCCTTGGCGACGTCCATCGCGCGGCGATAGTCGGTATGCCAGGAAGTCTCGGTTGCGGGGGAAATCTCGGTTGTGGGGGCGTCCTCGGCGGCCGGTTCCGCACCAGCCGGCAGCGGGAACGAAGCCAGCCAAACAGCGACGGCAAATGGTACACTGCAGAGGGAACGGTGCATGGGGCCACTCCTTAGAAAACAGTTCCGAACCGTCTCGTCGCGGCTCCTCAGAAGCCTGCGCGCCGTCCGTGGAGGGACAATCCGAAGTCCTTAGTCCTTGCCTTCGGATCACGAAGTGCGGCCGGGCCCGCACCGGGCACCGACCGAAGGTTGGTCGCGGCGGGTGGGATTCCGTCTACCCCAGCAGTCTGGGGGAACACCCGGATTTGCGGGGAACCAAGGCAGGTATGCCGGTGTTCTCTTCTCGGTCCGGGTTCCCCCGGCGAGTCGAAAGCGACTGCCACGCGACAGCATCCAGATTTGCCGTCGCCTCCGGTTGTTGGAGATGGTTGTACCTGGTAGGCTACTAAAAATCAAATGGTTGGACCGATTTTTCCGGTTAGGAAGGCTGCCCGGTGCCTCCCGGCCTGACGGCAAGCCCAGCCCGACCGTAGTCGAACCTCGCCGTCTACCGTTCGTTCTGAGTATATTGGCCCACCTTGCCGGAGGGATCAGGCAGATGAAGTCCCCAGCACTTCGCATGGCAACGGCTGCCCTGTGTGCCGCAACTGCTTTTTCGACAACAGGTTACGTTAGTGCCGTGGCGGCCGCAGCAGATACACCTCCGGTGGGACAGCTCCCGGCCGACTGCCGGTCGGCCAAGGCCGAGTTTCACCCCTTGACCGCGGCCGACCTGTTGGAGCTGAAGGGCGAGTTGGCCGATGCGGTCGCCCGGCTGGAAAAGAGGCTCGCCGCCGCCGGAGAAAACGGAGCGGACTGGAGGAAGTACCTCCAGTTAGACCGACTGGAATCCCAGCTCGAAAAGGGCAAGACACCCGACCTGGCCGTGCTCGATGCGGTCTACGCCCGATACACGGCCGACCAGGAGGGCCTGGAGCTGGTCTGGTTCTTGGACGTCGGCCAGGCCCTGCGGCGATACCGGGAAATGGCCCGCAACGTCGGAGACCCCCGGCTGCAGAAGCGCTATGAGCAGCTCTTGGACTTCCTGGCCGAGCATCTGGCGGCCTACACCGCCAAGCCCGCTGCGGAAGAGGCCGTGCTGATCGGCCAGGCGGTAGGCCAACTGGAGGAGGCGCGGCAGGCGCCGGCGCTGGTGCGGGCGATTCGCCACCATTTCCTGCGTCCCAACCTCCTGCTGGAGGTCTCGGCGGGCTTCGCCGCTGCCGGCATCGCCGCCCCCGTCGACGAGACCGCGCCCGTCCACGAGGTCATCCTGGGAACTGACGTCTACGGGACCGGCCATACCACGGGCCGAGTCCATGCCCAGATGTCTCCCGATGAAAGCCGCGGCGTGATCGACGCGATCTTCCTGGGCGGCGTGGAGACCCGAAACGTCGGTTACCATGGCCCGGTGAGAATCTACAGCCTGGGCTCCACCCGCGTCGGCGCATGCAAGCGATTCTGGATCGACGCCGTGGGGCTGGGTTCCCTGCCGGCGGTCTCCAGTGCCGCGACCACCACGACGATCACCGACATTCGATCCCGAAGGGGCAGTCGCTGCATCGAGCGGATCGCCTGGCGTCGCACCTGTAAGCAGCAGGAGCAGGCCGAGTGCATCGCCTCCCGCCGTGCCGAACGGCGCCTCAACGACCGGATCGACCAACAGGCGGCCGAGAAGATCCGCCAGGCCAACCGGGCGTTTATGGACAAATTCCGCGCACCGCTGGTGCAGCGCAGACTGTTCCCGCAGCAGCTCCGCTTCACCACCACCCGCGAAGCCCTGCACGTGACGTCTTTGCAGGCCGACCAGTCCCAACTGGCCGCCCCCTCGGCGCCGCCTGAACTGCCCGCAGACGTCGATCTGGCACTGTCGGTACACGAATCGATGATCAACAACCTGGCCAGCAGTGCCCTGGCCGGAACAACGCTCCGCGCCGAGGCCTTCGAGGCCGCGATCGTCAGCCTCCTGGGCGAGTTGCCCGAACAGCTCAAGGCAGACGAGGACCAGGAGGACTGGGCAGTCTCCTTCTCCCGCCGCCGCCAGCCGATCTCGGTGACGTTCGCCGAGGACGGGTTCCGCGTGACGGTCCGCGGGCAGAGGTTCTACCGGGGCGAGGAGTCCTACCCGGGGATGGACGTCACGGCCGACTACAAGATCGCCCGGACCGAGCAGGGATTCCGGGCGGTGCGTCAGGGCGACTTGCAGATCCTGCCCCCAGGGGTCGTGCCCGGCGGCGGCCGGAAGCTCTCCCCCCGAGAAATGGCCATTCGGACGCTCCTTCAGCAGCGGTTTGGCAAGATCTTCAAGCCAGAGATGATGGGAGAGGGGTTTGTGCCGCCGGGCGAGTGGAGCAAGGTAGGCAAGATCATGCCGGTCCAGTTGGCATGTAAGGACGGCTGGCTGACGGTCGCCTGGCGACGGGCCCCGACCGAACAGACCGTCGCCCAGGACCGTGCCACAACCGGCGGCGGCCGCTGAGGCCCTGGTGTGTGGCAAGTTTCCCTGCGGATGAATGGGTGGCTGGTAGTCAGCCGGAGGCTGCCCCCAGCCCGCTTCCCTGGGGGGCTCGCTGCGCTCGACCCTTGCTACCCCAGGGGCCAGGTTGCCATGAGAGCTTGCCACACGCAGGCCCTGCCGCCGCGTAGGGTCCCTCTTCTTGACCCCCCACTCCGTGCCATCATCCCTCATGCGGGAGATGGGAGGATGTAGCCGTGGTGCCCGAGCACCGACTCGACGGTGATCCTCGGACGGCATAATGCGCGGTCTCGGCAAACAGCGCCGTGTGAATCGGGATTACCGATCGCAGAGAAGCGCGAAAGTTTACTGATTGGGCTGCCGATATCAACTCTGCCGATTTCTCCGTCTGGAGGGCCGCAGGAATTGCGCCGCCTCCCGACGGACGACGATGGGGGGAGATTGAAGCCAATTTCCAGTCGCGGACTTCAGGCCGGGCGACCACCGAGCCGTTCCGGCCACGCAGTACCGCCGCGGTGGCAAACCCTGAGAGGAATGCGAACCCATGAGTCGGCACTGCCCTCTGCTCGGCATCGCGGTCTCCGCCGCCCTGGCCGTGCTGGCCGGATGCCAGCCGCAGCAACCCTTCTATTTCGGCGAAGACGGTGATCTCTCTCACTACCTCGGTGCGGCCACCGAGATCGAGTACCCGGACGCGGAAGTGGAGAGCCTCGCCGAGACCACGGAGGCGGTGCGGCCGTTTTCGCTGGACAATTCCCAACCGAAGGAGATCTGGGACCTCAGCCTGGAGGACGCGATCCACTACGCGCTGGCCAACAGCAAGGTGATCCGGACCCTGGGCGGGCAGCCGCTGCAGATGCGTCAGGCCCTGTTGCGATCCCCCGAGGGGATACCGACGGTCTACGATCCGGCCATCGCCGAAACCGATCCCCGCGGGGGCGTGGAGGCCGCCCTGTCCGCCTTCGACGCCCAGCTTACCAGCAGCCTCTCCTGGGACAAGAACGACTCGCCCCGCAACACGATCGTGATCCCGGTCGAAGGACGCGACATCTTCCCGCGGGTCAACAAGCAGGACCTGGGCAGTTTCCAGGCCCAACTGATGAAGACGGCCGCCACGGGCGGCACCTGGGCGATCCGCCACAACGTGGCCTACACCTGGAGCGTCGGGCCGAGGTTGTACCCCAGCGACTGGAACGTCAACGTGGAGGCCGAGGTCCGCCAGCCCCTGTTGCAGGGGGCAGGGGAACAATTCAACCGCATCGCCGGTCCGGGGGCGACCCCGGGCCTGAACAACGGCGTGATGATCGCGCGGATCAACACCGACGTGGCCCTAACCCGGTTCGAGGCCGGCGTCCGCGATCTGGTGTCCGACGTGGAGAACGCCTATTGGGAGGTGTATTTCGCCTATCGCCACCTGGACGCCATGATCACCGGCCGCGACTTCGCGCTGGGCTATTGGCGGAACATCGACTTGGGTTTGAGAGTCGGCACCAAGCCGGCCTTCGACGAAGCCCAGGCCCGCGACGAGTACCTCTCCTTCCGCAGTCTGATGGAGAGCGCCTTGAGCGACTTGTACACGGCCGAGAACAATCTTCGCCTGGTGATGGGCCTGGCGGCCACCGATGGACGCTTGATCCGTCCGTCCGACGAGCCCAAGACGGCCCGGGTGACCTTCGACTGGGGCGAGATCCTGGCGGAGGGCCTGGTCCGCAGCGTCGAACTCCGCGAGCAGAAGTGGATGGTCAAGCAACAAGAACTGGCCCTGATTGCCGCGAAGAACTACCTGCTGCCCCGGCTGGACGCCGTGGCACGGTATCGCTGGCTGGGGATGGGCGACGACCTGATCCAGCCCAGCGGCGGCACTGGGAACCCGTTCGTCCTCGGCTCCAACGCCTATCAATCCATGACCAGCGGCGATTTCCAGGAATGGCACATGGGCTTCGAGTTGAGCATCCCCCTGGGCTTTCGCCAGGAGATGGCCGGCGTCCGCAACGCCCAATTGAAGCTGGCCCGGGAGCGGGCGAGGTTACAGGACCAGGAGCTGGCGATTTCCCACGAGCTGGCCGCCGCCATCCGCCAGTTGGAAACCGCCCACGTACTGACCCAAACCAACTTCAACCGCCGCATCGCGGCCAAGAAGCAGGTCGAGATCATGCAGATCTCCTACGACAACGGCAAGGTCACCCTGGATCGCGTGCTGGACGCCCAGCGGCGTTTGGCCCAGGCCGAAAACGACTACTACCGCTCCTTGGTCGACTACAACGAGGCCATTGCCAAGCTGCACTACCGCAAGGGCTCGCTGCTGGAGTACAATGACGTCTACCTGAGCGAAGGTCCCTGGCCCGGCAAGGCCTACTTCGACGCCCGCCGGCTGGCCCGCGCCCGCGATGCCGGCTTGTACATCGACTACGGCTACACCCGCCCGAAGGTCATCAGCCGCGGCGCCTACCAGCAACAGGCGGCGGGGCCGGCCGTGTTCGGCGACGAGGGCAAGGCCACGGGCGAGGCGCTACCGGAGCCCATCCCCACGCCGCTGCCGCAGCCCGTCGAAGCCACGGCCGAGCCGCCCGGGCTCAAACCGGCCGACGGCCCCAACCGGCCGTCGACCACCGCACCGCCGGCCCCCGAGGCAGAGGCGTCGGCCGCCAGCGGGCCACAGATCGGACCGGCACTCGCCAGTGCCGCCGGCGTTTCGCCAGTGCCACCCGCCGCCCCGGCACGGCTGGCCGCCGCGCAAACCAAGGCCACCGTCACCCGTAAAGCCTCCATGCTCCAGTCGCTGGAACTGGGCCGACCGGCCGGAAACCTTTCCCGCGAGAAATCCAGCGCCGCCGGGTGGCCGGGGTCGAGCGCCAGCGAGCCCCCGGAAAGCCGGGGACCTGGGGGCTCATCGACCAACGCTTCGCGTCGGTGCCCGTCGACCCCAGCCACCCGCGGCGGGTGGTCAACCGTCAAACCCACCGGCGGCGACGAACCGGCCGGGCCTTGGGGCATCGACGACCCCCCTCAGACCGAAACCCAAGCCGCTCCGCTGAAGTGGTCAAACCCCAAGGGCTGGGACACCAGGCATGAAGCTCTCGCGCATCCACCGGCTGCTGAAACTGATCGGCCTGCTGCAAGCGGGGCGGGGATACAACGTTGAGGCCCTCTCCCAGGCCTGCGGCGTAACCCGGCGGACCATCTTTCGCGACCTGGACACCTTGCGGCAGTCGGGCATCCCGCTCTCCTTCGACGACCGGGAGCAGCGCTACCGCGTCCCCGGCACGTACTACCTCCCGCCGACCAATCTCACGGCGGAAGAGGCCCTGGCCCTGATCGTGTTGTGTCACGAGCTGGGCGGCAGTGGGAGGCTGCCGTTTTTCGCCCCCGCCCGCAGCGCGGCCTTGAAGCTGGAAAGCACCCTGCCGGGGCGGCTCCGCGAGCAGTTGCGGAGCGTCGCCGACGCCGTCCACATCCAGCCGCCGCCCAGCAACCCTCTCGAGAACCAGCAGCCGGTCTACGAGCAGTTGCTGGTGGCCATCGCCAGCCGCCGCAGCGTGCGGATCCGCTACCAGAGCCTCACCGAATGGAAAGAGATCTGCACGCGGCTGAGCCCCTACCGGCTGCTGTTCAGCCGGCGGAGCTGGTACGTCATCGGCCGCTCCTCGCTGCACCGCAGCGCGCGGACGTTCAACCTCGGCCGGATCCGCCAGCTCGAACCGCTGGAGGACCGCTATGAGATACCCCGCGGCTTCTCCATCGACCGCTACCTCCGCAACGCCTGGCACCTGATCCCCGAGCCGGGCCGCGACCACGAGGTGCTGATCCGCTTCAGCCGTTTGGTCGCCCAAAACGTGGCCGAGGTCGTCTGGCACAAGAGCCAGCAGGCCCAACTGAACCAAGACGGCACGCTCGATTTCCGCGTGAAGGTCTCGGGCTTGGGCGAGATCTCCTGGTGGGTGCTGGGCTACGGCGACCAGGCCGAGGTCCTCCAGCCACCCCAACTCCGCCAAATCGTCGCCGAGCGTGCCGCGCGAATGGCCCAGCAGTACGGCCAGTCCTCCCCGGGTGGGCCGGGATAGGCAGTCAAGCCTTCAACTCGTCGCGGCCGACAATTGCTTGGAGGCTATCGAGGGGCAGCTCCTGCTCTATTCCAACGACATTCGGCTTCCGGACGACGTGACCTTCATTGAGGTGCATTTCTGAAACGTATCGGTAAAGAAACGTCATCCGAAGAACCTATCGGCGTCTGGAGACGCCTCCTACATCGCCGCAGAGGGCGGCGGGATGACGCGGACGTCGACCGGCACCTCCAGCGCGTTGCCAGAGCTGAGGCTGGTCTGGATGCGCACCTTCGCGCTCAGCTTCCCGGTCTCGTCTCCGGCCTTGAACGTGACGGGCAGGAGGTGCACGGGCTTTTCCTCGGTGGGGACGGCGCACGTCAGCCGCTTGTCGCTGCACTCGACGCTGACGATCCGAAACGGCTTGTTACCCTGCACGACCAACTGCCGCGTGACGGTCTGGCCCACGGTGACGACGCCCAGCAGCAGCGGCGACGGGCGGACCGTGACCGCCGGAACCACCACCCCCTCGACGGCCAACGGCACCCGGGCATACTGCGGCCGGCGATCGTTGGTCACCAGGATCAGAAAATCGTGGACGTAGCCGGCGGGCGTGTCGTCCTTGAGCGTGACCACCAGGTCGTAGGTCACCTGTCCGCTGGTCGGCACGGCCGCCTTGACGAGCTGGGCCTCCAGGTGCCGGTTAGGGGTCTCGACCTTGGCGATCTCCCAATCGGGCCGGCCGGCGTAGCTGACGGTGACCTTCTGGCGGGCGCTGCTGCCTTCGGCCACGGAGCCGAACTGCACCGACCCCGGCTGGACCACGATGTCGCTGCGGATGTACGCATGGACGTGGAGTTGGACCTCCGCGGGAAACTGGCCGCCGAAGACGACCGTCAGCGTGGCGTCTTTCCGCCCGAAGAAGCCGCGGGTATCCGCCGTGGCGACGATCTCGGCCTTCTCCCAGGTCTTCAGGATCCGCTTGCTCAGCTTCGTGGCCGTACAGCCGCAGGAGCTGCGGACCTCCGTGATCTCCATGTCTTCGTTGTACTTGTTCTCCACGGTGAAGGTGTGTTCGACCTTGGCCCCCCGGGCCACCGTGCCGAAGTCGTGGCTGGTGTGGTCGAGCATCTTCTTGGCCCAATCCGACTCCTGGCCGAAACCACCGGAGGCCGCGACCAGCATCAGCCACAGGGCCATGAATGCTGAATGCTGAATGCCGATTGATGATTGATGATTGATGATTGATGATTGCTGATTGCTGATTGCTGATCGACGATCTCTCAACTCACCACTCACCACTCTCCACTCTCCATTGCGAGCACTTCCCATGACGCCCTCACCTTCCGATATTCGGCAATCATCAATCATCAATCGTCAATCGTCAACAGCGACCAATCGACCGGCGAACTTCACGCCGTCGACGGCCGTCTTGCCGTAGAAGTCACAACCGGTGTTTACTCGCAACAGTTCGCTGGCCGCCGCCCCGCCGACCATCAGCGACACGCCCTCTCGCAACCCCGCCCGCCGGACGGCCTCGACCGTGGCGCCGACCGACTGGTAGCAGGTGGTCAGCAAGACGCTCATGCCGGCGACGGTCGGCCGGTGCTGGCCGATCGCCTCGACGAACTTGTCCGGCGGCACGTCCACGCCCAGGTCGATCACCTCGAAGCCGACTCCCCGGAGCATCATCACCACGATGTCTTTGCCGATGTCGTGGACGTCGTGCCGGACGGTGCCCATCACCACTTTGCCGACCGGCTCAGCCGCGTCGCTCTCTTGCAGCATCGGGCCCAGCTCCTCGACGACGGTCTTCATGATCCGGCCGCCGAAGAGCAGCTCCGGGATGTAGCAGTCCTGCCGGGCGAAGCGCTCCCCCAGCTCGACCATGCCGCGGTTGCACTCGGCAAGGATCTCGGCCGGCGGAACTCCCGCAGCCAGCCGTTGCTGGACCAGCCTTTGTACTTGCTCGTCGTAGCAGCCGGCCAGTGCCTCCGCCAGACTGTTGTCCTGCGTCATCGGTGAGTCTCCTCTCAGAACGACAAGAGGCATTGCCAGATGTACATGTAGGCCAGGCCGTCAATCTCTTCCCACGACCGCTTGACGAGCGGCTCGTCACCGCAGATCTTGGCAAACTCCTGCCGCTTCTGCTCCCAGGGAATGCAGACGCCCGGCTCGATCTTCGGCCGCTGTTGCTCGCACATCATGCCGGCTCCGTGTGGTTGACTTGTTCGTGGTCGGGACTCGGGATTCGGGGCTGGGGATTCGGGGCTCGGGTGCCGGCAAAGGGGAACTCTCAGAGCCGAAATCCGAAATCCTAAATCCCGAGCCCCCAGCCCCGAGCCCCGAAACCCCTATGCTCCCAGAATGATTGCCGTTTCGACTGCTACCGGTGCCCCCACTTTGAGTGATGTCAGTAAACGCCATACTCCCGCGTAAACTCCGTCATCGCCCGCAGGTTCTCCACCTTCGTATCGTCCTGCATGATCGCGCTGGCGTCCATGATGTATCCGCCGTCGCGGGCCACGCCGTCGATGACCTTCCTGCAATGCTCGCGGACCTGGTCGGGCGTGCCGAAGGCCAGCAGGTCGTTGGGAATCCCGCCGCTTAAGCAGAACTTGTGCCCCAGCACCCGGTGCACCTCGAAGATGTCGCCCCGATCCACGTGAAAGACGATGCTCCGCTCGGGCAGCTCGGCGACGTATTTCAAATGCGGGTTCCATTCGCCCTCGGCATAGAACAGCACCTGGTGTCCGCGGGCCCAAAGCCCCAGGACGATCTCTTTGAGCGTCGGCCAGTAGAACTTCTCGAACTGCTGTGGCGAGACGAAGGGCACCGAGCCGCGGTGCATCCACAGCCCGATGGGGACGTTCTTCTCCGGGTCGGCCCCGCCGGCGGCCACGTGCAGCAGGTGCGGGGCCAGCGCCTCGCAGGCCGCCAGGACTTTCTGGGGCCGCTGGAACAGGTCCGTGCACAGGCCCTTGTAGCCGCGGAGCTTGTCGGCCAGGATGTCGAAGGGGGCCTTCAAGATCCCGGCAATCGCCGAGACCGTGCCCGACTCGCTCCGCAACAGCGCCGCCTGCGTGCCGAAGCCGTTGAAATACTGCAACATGGCCATCCCGCCCTTGAGGAACGAGAGGTTGTTGCGGTACGAAGTCGCCTGGCCCATCGGGCTCACGTCGCTGGAGACCCGCGGCAGCCAGACGTTAAACAGGAAGCCGGTGACGTCCTCGATGAGCTGGTCGTATTCGTCCGGCTGCATCCAGGCCTTTTCTTCGGGCGGCTCGATGTATTGGAAGCCGGTATCCGGCGGCAGGTCCACCCCGGGCACGGCGTAGTATTTCAGCCCAATCGCCTGCGTCAGCCCGCTCCACCCGTAGACCATGTTCGCCACCACGGCGTCCCAGTCGAACTCCGCGGCGCACTTCCGCGCGGCGGCGAAGGCCTTTTGGTAGTCCTGCGTCACTTCCTGGGCGGTATAGCCGGCGTACTTGGCGGTGAATTCGGCCACGAAGGGCCGGATAGGGATCCGATCCGGCTTCTCGTTCCGCATCGCCGTCACGTAGCGCTTCATCCGCTCGGCATAGAGCCGTTCCATCTCGGCGGCCATCTCAGCCTTGCCCTCCTCTAGGAGGTGACTCCACTCGCTTGTAGGAGGCGACTCCAGTCGCCGACCTGTCCCCCACCGGCAGTTTCATCAGCGGGTATCCGGCCGGCCGGACCGCCCGGCTTCAGTCTGTCCGTCCACCGCCCGCCGTAGTATGGCAAAGCCGCAGGGGGGTGTCAATTGCGACGCCGACCGGCGTCTTGCCGTCAGAATGGGCTCGCCGGACAGGGAAAACGGTCGGTCCTGTTCGATTCCCGCAAGTCCCCTACTGACTAGCACTTATGCCCGTCTTCCCTGGAAATCTGCCGTCTTTCATGTTAGGTTCTCCTCGCGTCCGCAGGCTCAGTAGTGGGGAGCAACCGCACGCCATGGGATCGGACAGTGGGGATGTTGAAGACCTCGTCCGCCGCGCGGCGGGCGGCGACAGTTGGGCGATGGAGCAGCTCATGGACCAGCATCGAAGTCGGCTGCGGCGGATGGTCGCCGTGCGGATGGATCCGAGGTTGGCCGCCCGCATAGACCCCTCCGACGTGGTGCAAGAGACCCTCGCCGAGGCCGCCCAGAAACTGCCCAACTATCTGCAGGACCGCTCTCTGCCGTTCTACCCTTGGCTGCGGGAGCTTGCCTGGGAGAATCTGGTACGTCTACACCGCCATCATGTCCAGGCCCAATGCCGCAGCGTCACTCGCGAGCAGGGCCAGTGGACGGGGCTCTCCGATGAGTCCGCCATGAATCTGGCCCGCCAGCTCGTGGCCGGCGGAACCAGCCCGAGCGGCCGCCTGATCCGCGAGGAAATCCGCGATCGCGTACGGTCTGCCCTCGACCGGCTCTCCTCCGCTGACCGTGAAATCCTGGTCATGCGACACCTCGAGCAGCTCCAGGTCAGTGAGATTGCGGCGATTCTCCGCATCTCCGAGGGGGCGGTGATGATGCGCCGCCTGCGGGCCTTCGAACGGCTCCGCCGATTGCTGACCGACCAGCCACAGGAGGAACCACAATGATGGAACCTCAAGACACGCTCGATCCGGCCACCCGAGATGACCAGCTCGTTGCCAGGCTCTTGGAAGAGATCACCCAGAGAATCGAAGCCGGCCTGCCAATCGACCTCGAGGCGTACGAAAGAGAGTATCCGCAGCACATCGAGCGGATCCGCCGGGCGGTGCCTGCACTGCAGGTCTTAGATGAACTCGGGCTGTCGGCCGCAAAGGGTCCCCATTCGGCCGGCCCCTCCCATTCGGCTCCACTGGGCGGGACGTTGGGTGACTATCGCATCCTGTGCGAGATCGGCCGCGGCGGGATGGGAATCGTGTATGAAGCCGAGCAGATCTCGCTGCACCGCCGCGTGGCCCTGAAGGTGCTCCCCTTTGCGGCCGTCTTGGACCCCAGGCACCTCCAGCGTTTCAAGAACGAGGCCCAGGCCGCCGCCTCGTTGAAACATCCCAACATCGTGGGCATTCACTCGGTGGGCTGTGAGCGGGGCGTCCACTACTATGCCATGGAATACGTCGAGGGCCAGACGCTGGCCGAGGTGATTCGCCAGTTGCGAGGGGCCAGGGATCAGGGGCCAGGGGCCAGGGATCAGGGGCGAGGGGTGGCGACTTCAGTCGCCACTCTTTCCCGAGGGGCCGGGAATCAGGGGTCAGGGGCCAGGGACCGGGGACCGGGGGCGAGGGGCGAGGGACCCGATGCCAGTTCATCAATCATCAATCATCAATCATCAATCCTTCCCCCTCACCCCCTCACCCTGTCACCCCCTCACGCCGCCGAGACCTCCCCGCTCGCCCTGCTCTCCACCGAAGGCTCCACCCGCACTCCCGAGTTCTTCCGCACCGTCGCCCGGCTGGGGATCCAGGCGGCCGAGGCCTTGGAGCACGCCCACCAGATGGGCGTGGTCCACCGCGACATCAAGCCGTCGAACCTGATGGTCGAATCGCCTCTCCCCTCTCCCTTGGGGAGTGGGGCCGGGGGTGAGGGGGCAGGGGGCGAGGGCCGCGGGGCTGAGTGCCCTCGTCTCTGGATCACGGACTTCGGCCTCGCCCGCATCAACACCCCCTCGCCCCTTGGGGGAGAAGGCCGGGGTGAGGGGGGTCGGGGTGAGGGGGCCAGTCTCACCATGACCGGCGACATCCTGGGCACACTCCGCTACATGAGCCCCGAGCAGCTCCAGGCCAAACACGGCGTCCTGGACCACCGCACCGACATCTATTCCCTGGGCCTGACGCTCTACGAGCTGCTGACCCTCCAGCCCGCCTTCCCGGGCGACGACCGCCAAAGACTGATCCGCCAGATCACCGAAGACGATCCTTCGCCGCCCCGCCAGCTCAACAGTGGGATCCCCAAGGACCTGGAAACCATCGTCCTCAAGGCCACCGCCAAGGAGCCGCAGTCCCGCTACGCCACGGCCCAGCAGTTGGCCGACGACCTACGGCGTTACCTGGAAGACGAGCCGATCCGCGCCCGGCGGCCGACGCTGGCGACGCGGGCCGCCAAGTGGTCCCGCCGCCACCGGTCAGTGGTCTGGTCGGCAGTCGTGGTATTGGTGCCAGTTGCCGCCGCTGTCAGCGGATTCGTTTGGAGGGAGTACCAAGACCGTCTCGCCCTGGAACATGCAGTTGGGCAACACTTGGCGGCTGCGGCTGCGTTTCTACAAGCTGACGACGATGTCGGCGCCGATCGAGAAGTAACCGCGGCGCGGGTTCGCCTAGATGAAGCGGAATGTCAGGCCGGGCCGCTTGCCACGGCTGTCGCAGCTACGGGCGCCAAGGTCTCTGCCAAACGACGGGCGGAAAAACGCTTTCAACAGTTCGAGCAACTGCGGCAACGTGTGCACGCCGACATGTATTACGTGGACGACGCGACGCGTTCACGAGCTCGAGAGAACTGCCGTGCTGCATTGAAGCTATATGAGGTAATGGAAAGCGACGTTTGGAGAGAACGCCCGGCCTATCAAAATCTCAGCGTCCGGCATAGGGAAGCGCTTGAAGACGACACCGTCGAATTGCTCTTCGTCCTGGCGCGCCTGCAAATACGAGAGAACCGATTACACCCCGTTCCGCAGTCGGCGTGGTACCGATTTCGGCGCTATTACTGGGTGAGACCCCAAAGGGAAGTGGCGGATCCGGCTGAAGCCGAGGCCGCGCACCGACGCGCCGTCGAGGCACTGTTGCGAATCGAGACGTTCCATCGGCCCATGCCGGGGGCCTATCTCTGGATGGCCGAGTTATGGCGAGCCTTGGGCAAGGAGGACCTCGCTAAGAAGGCGGACGAGCAAGCGAAGGCACTCTCTCCTGCCACTGGCCTCGACTATTTCGTGCTTGGGGAGTTTCACGCCCACCAGCGGCGACTGGCCCAAGCACTAGAGGCATATTCTTTGGCCCTGCGGTGCAAGCCTGACCACGATCTGTCGCTTCTGGCGACCGGCGTGATTCTGGCGAAACTCGGCAAATACGAAGCCGCTGAACTGGCCCTCACCGGTGCCATCGCCATCAACCCGCGCACAACGCTTGCGTATGTCCAGCGCGGTAACTGTTGCCTCAACCAGGGCAAGTCCAAGTTGGCGGAGGCTGACTTTGCCCACGCGTTGGAGCTCGACCCAGGGCTCGTCGAAGCGTATTACCGACGGGCAGACGAATACTGGAGCAACTGTGATTGGGACCAGGCCCTCGCCGAGGTTACACAGGCAATCCGCCTCGACCCGCAATGCGCCAAAGCCTACAAGAAGCGAGGCGACACCTATCAGCGAAAGCTCGACTTCGACAAGGCCGTTGCCGACTACACGCAGGCCATACGGCTCGACCCGAAGTGTCTTTCTGCTTACGCGGGGCGCGGCCGCTCGTACGCTGAGAAAGGCGACCTGGATCGGGCGATCGCCGACTGCGACGAAGCCATCCGAGTGGACCCGAATTACGCCGCCGCTTACAGCAGCCGAGGTACTTTCTCCAGTGGCAAGGGCGACCTCGACCAAGCCATTGCCGACTACAGCCAAGCCATTTTACTAGATCCTGAGAGAGACATCTATCATTCCAACCGGGGGCTGAAGTACATGTTTAGGGGAGAGTCGGACAAGGCGATCGCCGACTTTACCGAAACCATCCGCCTCAGCCCGAACTGGCCTTGCCCTTATGTGTATCGAGGGATGACCTACCTCGGCTGCAAAGGCGATTTCGACAAAGCCCTTGCTGACTTCGCCGCAGCCATCCAGATCGACCAAAACTGGTTGCCCTACCTCTACCGCGCGCACGCCTACGCCAGCAAAGGGGAACTGGACCGAGCCATCGCTGATTACGCCGAGGCGGCCTGGTCGAAGCCGTATTGGGCTAAGCCCCATGTCGACCGGGGTTTCGTTAATCTGGCCGCGGGCCACGCAGACAAGGCCATCGCCGACTTTGTCGAAGCCATTCGAATCGATCCGGACAGTGCCGACGCCTTTTGGGGCCGGGGCAACGCCTACGCGGAGAAGGGCGATCTCGATCAGGCCCTCAGGGACTACCGTGAAGCGATCCGCCTCATGCCCTACTGGGTCCAGGCCTACAACAATCGTGGCGCCGTCTATCTGAGAAGAGGCGAACTCGACAGCGCAATGCTGGACTACGCCGAAGCGATCCGGCTCGATCCCAAGTACCACCCCGCCCGAAAAAACCAAGACCGTGCCCACGCTGGTGCCGCCGAACTCGACAGGGCCGTGCCCAACTATTACGACGTGTTTCGGCTCCGGCCTGACGACGCCAGGACCTACTTCCACCGCGCCGAGATCCATGCCAGAGAAGAAGAGTGGCAGGAAGCGATCCTCGACTACACCCAAGCGATTCGACTCGAGCCGCAACTGGCCATGGCCTACCACAACCGCGGCTGTCTCTATGCGAGGCTGTTTGAGACGGACAGGGCAATCTCCGATTGGACGGAAGTGATCCGGCTCGATCCCAAAGCGGGCGTCTACATCCATCGGGGCATTGTTTACGCGAATGCAAAGAAGGATTTTGAGAAGGCCATCGCCGACTTCAGCGAAGCCCTCCGCCTCGACCCGGAATCCGCTCTGGCCTACAGCAGGCGGGGAGCTCTTCGCGCTGAAAAGGGCAACCTCGATCAAGCCATCGCCGACTACAACGAGGCCATTCGGCTCGACCCGGAGTGTATCCATGCCTACTTCCACCGGGCCCTTGCCCGCGCACAGCTTGGCCAAAACGATACCACTCTAAAGGAGATCAGGGAGGCCTCAGAAGTCAGTTCCAGTAACCCCTTGATCCAGGACCGTCTGGCGTGGTTGCTGGTAACTTGCTCAGATGCCCGCCTCCGCAAAGCGGACGGCGCGACGGAGTTGGCCCTGCAACTGGCCCACCGCGCGGTTCGATTGTCACCCCAGGACGGCCGCCTATGCAACACGCTGGGGGTGGCCCAGTACCGTGCGGGCGACTGGAAGGCCGCGGACCAGGCGCTCTGGAAGGCGGCGGACCTGGATCGCTACCGAGATCCCGGCAATTATTTCTTCCGGGCCATGAACCATTGGCAAATCGGCCCCCGAGACCTCGCGTACCGCCTATACGAGGAGGGCTGCATACGGCTGGAAAGAAAGGACCCCCAGGACGAAGAACTCCGCCGCTTCCAGGCCGAGGCGGGGGAACTCTTGGGCGTGGGCGCGCCACCACCAACAGAAAAGCGTAACGAGGAAGCCGAGCAGCCGGATTAACGGACCGCAGAGGACGCAGAGGTGCGCAGAGGAGTGACCTTGGAATGAATGGCAACAGAACGATTCCCCTTTTTCTTCCTCTGCGCCCCTCTGCGTCCTCTGCGGTTGATTCTGAAACGACATTTTCCGCATCGAAGGACAAGTCAGTGGCGCGCGTGGTACACATCATTTTCAACTTGAGTACGGATTCTAGAACAGAAGGGACACCCCGCCATGCCTTTCTTCCCCGGATTGCCGGCCCGCAACACCGCCCGTTCGACAAAGACCAGTCCCAGTAACGACGAGGGACTACGCCGCTTCCGCGGGGAAGCCGCCGAACTGTTAGGGGTGACCAAAACACCACCACCAGAAAAGGAGGAACTTGCCAAATCGAAACACACAGATTGACCGCGGCAGCCGTCTGGCAAGGGTCAGCACCTTCCGCACCACTCGTTTGGGCTTGTTGTCCGTCGTGTCCGAGAACCTCAACCATTACCCAGTGAGAAACGCCATGTCTACGCCCTCATCAAAAACTGACCGATCGACGCATAGCATTCAACGTCATGGAAACCGCGGCGACCAAGCCATGATCCGAGCTCGAGTTCTAACTCTGATTGTCCTGTTGTTCGCGGTAGTCGGTGCTGTCTGCCGCAGCGCTTCGGCGGGGAGTTGTGTGTGGCTAGTAAGCGGCGGCCTCGACGCCACCAACGGCCGAGCCATTTACGCTTTGGCCAGCGACGGCGCCTCCTCGTCCGTCGCATACGCTCCGCCGGCGTTGCCACCCGGCGCGTTTATCAGCAGCGCGAACATCGACGCTGAGGGACGCATCGTCTATCACGCCTCGAACATGATACGAAGAGGCGAATTTCGCTACGGCCACGTCTTCACCGACGAATACTTGTTCCACTCGTATGACTCCGACGCCGCCGGCAAAGTGGTTTGGGTCCCCGCCACTGAGGAGGTCCTTTACAGCGGCGCCAGTGGAGGAATCGAGGCCTACTCGCCGGGGAGTACGAATCACCGGACCCTGACCACCAATTACTTCGATGAAGTCCTTGACGTTACCCCGAACGGTACAGTCTTTTTCGAGAACTCCTTGTACCGCAATCCTGGCGACATTTTCACCATGGGCCTAGACGGAGGAAGCATCCAGCGGTGGAGCCCGTCGGGAACGAATCACGAACGTAACGCGTGCGTCAGCCCGAACGGCCAGTTCGTCGCCTTCTACCAGCAGGACTTCGATGGGCTGTTTCTCGCGACCGCGGGCGGAACGTTGATCAACGGGCAGGCGAATCCGCTAGTGCCCAACGTCCCGCGCAACAATGAGAATCAGGGATGGATGGCTTGGTCCCCCGACAGCCTAACGGTTGCCTTCGTGCAAAAACGCGACATCTGGTCGGTGGACCGCGACGGAACCCATTTGCAGCAGTTGACGCATGGCGAGTTTGGTGGTGTCGAGGGCCCTTGTGTTTGGGGGGCCGTCCCCGAGCCCTCCACTCTGGCCGGCCTTGTGAGCATCCTGCTGGCCGGCCTGCTCCTGGCTCGGCGGACCACGCGGCGCACATGCGGCTCGGCGCGCGAATCGTAGGAGAAGGCCATTGCGTGCATGAAGACGAATGCCACCCGATGATGAAGAGGTCTGCCGCTTCCGCGCCGAGGCGGCCGAACTCTTGGGCACAGCCGTTGCCCCAGCGACAGAAAAGGAGAAGCTCTACGAAACACCAGAGGAAACGGAGCAGCCGGAGTGACTGACCGCAGAGGACGCAGAGGAATGAACTTGGGATGAATGGCAACAAAACGATTCACTTTTTCTTCCTCTGCGCCCCTCCGCGCCTTCTGCGGTTGATTTCCTGGACTGCTGGACACCACTTTTAGCGGCACGGGATTATCCATCGTACCCGGATTAGAAGTGGAAGCAGGGGTTTATCCTTTGCAGGTGGCCATTCAACCAAATGGCAAGACTCTCGTAGGAGGCAGAGCCTACTTTAACAGCAGGAATTACCTCTATCTCGTGAGACTTCTTCCAAACGGCACGCTAGATACGAGCTTCTAAGTGGAACCGCGGGTCGTAGGTCATGCTTCAGCATGACAACCCCGCAACTCCCCCGCGCGGAGCCGGTGTTGTCCTGAAGCACAACCTGCGGCCGAGGTGTTGGGTCTTCCGCACGGACCACCGGGCGCCGAGGGGAAGACGAAGGGTCAACGATTATCCCAGAGGGAGGCTTGCCGGCCGCCCGGCTCCAGGCTCTTACGATAGCATCCCCAGTTAGTCGCCGACGGACCTGCCCAAGCTGCCGTGGTGAGCGGTCTTCGCGGGGGCGGCATCGCGCACCTGCGGCCGGCGATACATGATCCGTGTCGGCATGAGTGACGCCGGCAGAGCGGCGTCACGTTAGCACGGGCCATCCGCAGGGGTGGCCCGTTTTTTGTCGGGCCAGCCGCCCAGGCGGTCGAGCCGTTGGGTCTTGTGAACGCGGGTGGCACCCGCGATCGGGCTTCATTGCTGCGGACGTTTGGCAAGGACCAGAAGGTATCCGGCGCGGATTTCTACGACGCTTACCACCTCCCAGCCTTCTTCCCCTGCCAGTTCCAACTTCTTGATCGACTCCCGGTCGGGCTTCTCGGGGTAGGAGCCCGCGGCGATGAACACGTCGATCCACTGATACTGCCATTTCATTTTTGACTCCTCTGCAAGGGTCGCTTCGGTTCGATTTTCAGCAGCGGCGGAGCTGAATCTTCGTCAGCTTTGCCCTTTCGCTTTGCCGCGTTCCTCGTGCTCCGAGCTTAGGTGAACGGGTTGACCAGGCGAATCCCGTCGTACGTGGTGGGAGCACCCATATCCTCGGTGTAGAGTGTGTCGACGCCCGCTGCCAGGCAAGCCCCCAGTAGCATGCTGTCCCAATGGGAAAGGCTGTACTTGCCGGTCAATTCGAGGGCGCGATCGAGGACAGACGCAGTCGGCATCGCCACGGGGAAGAGTCTGCGGAACGTGGCCACGTAACGAAGCAATGCGTCACGGGTCAGTTGATTCTGGTCCTGCCAGTATCGCAGTTGGCGAACCAGCTCGCCAAGGACCTGCCAGGGAAGAAGGGTGGGCTCGGCGCTGGTCGTAAGCTGTCGCAGAAGGTCGCGGGCTTTGGCCTGTTTGACGCGATCACTCCGATCCAATCGATAGATCAGCACGTTGGTGTCAACGGCGTTCATGGAGTTGGTCCCGTGTCAGCTTAATTCCGCGGGAGTCGACCGGGGACTGATCGCAAAGCTGATCCAATTCATCGCAAGCCTGCGTTGCCTGAGCAAGTGTATCGTCGCACAGTTCCAGCGTCAGTCGCACTTTCGTTCCAGAAGACAAGCCGATCTCCCGGTCGGGTTTCAACACGCCGTTTTCGACCGTTGCCAACATGACCTGGCTCATAGGACCCAACTCCTCTGATTCACATTATGGCGGATCAACCGGGGGTGTCAACCGTCCTCTCGCGGGGTCCCGGGAGGGGCGGATCAGTCGGCCCTTCGGTTTTGGCGGCAGTGCCGCTGACCACCATGTCCTCTTTTCCGTATCTGAGGCAAGCACGCCAATACTAACCGGGAGTTGGGGAGCGCCCTGCCGTCCGCGGCGCGCGAAAGCGGAAGCCCAACTCGGCCAGGTGATCTTGGATCAATCGGCGCTCGGCGTCGCGGAGCCGGTGGAAGGGCTCGGCCATGAAGTCGTCGCAGATTTCCAGGCACGACAAGGCGCACTTCAGGCCTGCGATCACGGCGGCCCCGTGGCCGGCCACGCGGTAGATCGTCTGATGGATCTGCATTACCCGGGCGTGCAGCTCGCGAACGCGGGCCAGATCGCCGCGGCTGGCCGCCTGATAGAGGTCGACGTAGAGCCGCGGGCAGAGGTTGGCCCCGCCCGAGACGCCGCCGTGGGCGCCCAAGAGGACCGCCTCGGCCAACAGCTCTTCGGGCCCAATCAAGAGCGACCAGTCCGGCCGCTCTTCGGCCAGCCGCCGCACTTCGTGGAAGTAGACCATGTCGCCGGAGCTGTCCTTCAGACCGACGACGTTGGGGATCTCGATCAGGCGGCGGAGTGTCTCCGGCTCGAAGCTGATTTTGGTGTGGCTGGGCAGGTTGTAGAGGAACAGCGGCAGCGGCAGCTCGGTCGCGATGTGCTCGAAGTACCCGAGCAGCTCGTCCTGGCCGGCCGGGTAGTAGTAGGGCGGCGCCAGCACCACGGCCTGCGCGCCCGCGTCGGCCGCATGCTCGGCCAGGTTGACCGACTCGACCAGCGAGGTGTCGCTGACGCCCACCAGCACGGGCACCCGGCCGGCCACTTGTTCGCAGACCCGGTCGATCAGTTCGCAGCGGAGCCGGTAGCCCAGGCTGGGCCCCTCACCGCTCGTGCCCAGGATGAACAGCCCCTGCACGCCGCCGGCCAGGACGTGCTCGACCAGCCGTTGAAGCCCGGTGGCGTCCAGCCGGGTACCCTCTGGGTGGCGATCCGACAGCGGGGTGACCAGCGGCGGGATGATGCCGCGGAGCGGTCGGGGCAACGGAGTACCTGACGCCATCAAGATTGCTCCACGTAGTGTATGCCGGACAGGGGATTAGGGATTAGGGATTGGGGATTGGGGAGTAGGGATTGGAAGGGAAAGTCCCGCCCTCTTCTCCAATCCCTAATCCCCAATCCCCAATCCCTCCCCTTTCCATGTTTAAGATACCACAAAACGGTCGTTGAGGTATGGAGCACCTCGGCCAGATGGCTTTTTACGCCCGCCTCGTCAGTCGGCTGACGGCCAGCCCGACCAGCAGGATGCTGAGCGTGCCGACGACGATGATCATGAAGCTGTGCAGCGGGCTACGGAGCGGCTCCGGCAACCAGTCCCAGCGCGGCGAGAGGCTCATCCAGACGATCAGCAGGATGCCGACCGTCACGCCCGTCAGGGCCGCGGGACTGTTGGCCCGGCGGGAGATCAGCCCCAGGAGGAACAGTCCCAGCATTCCGCCGCTGAAGATGCCGGCCATCTCCCACCAGACGTCCAGGGCGCTCTGTGCGCGGATCATGGCCAGCGCCACGCCGGTGCCCAGCACGCCCCAGAGCAGTGTTGAGACGTGCAGGACCCGCATCGCTTCGCGCTCGCCGGCGCCGGGCCGGATGTAGCGCTTGTAGATATCGCAGAGGGTCAGCGTGGCCATGCTGTTGAGGTTCGAGTCCATGGAGGCCGCGAAGATGGCCGCGACGACCAGGCCCGCCAGGCCCGCCGGCAGTTGGGTGGCGATGAAATGGGGGAAGACCTGGTCGGGCTGGGTGACGGAGCCGAGCAGCTCGGGGCGGGCGCCGTAGAAGACGAACAGGCCCGTGCCGATGAAGAAGAACACGGCCGCAGTAGGCACGTAAAGCAGCGCGGCCAGCCAGACGCTCTTGGCGGCCTCCCGGTCGTTGCGGGCCGTGATGTATCGCTGCACGTAGCTCTGGTCGATGCCAAAGTTGCCCAGATTGATCACCAGCCCGTAGACGAGGACGACCCAGAACGTGGGCTGTGCCAGGGACGGCCCGAGACTGCCGAGACTGTACTTGTTCTCCGCCCAGCCGACGTCGAGGATTTGCAGGAGGCCGCCGGGGGTCTTCAGCAGCAGGGCCGCGACGCAGACCAGCGGCCCCGCCACCAGCACGAGGCTTTGGAGCACGCCCGTCCAGACCACCGCCCTGATGCCGCCCAGCACGGTGTAGGTGGTCATCAGGGTGCCGGTCACCAGGATCACGATCTTCACGTCCCAGCCCACCAGCGGCGCGACGGCCAGCGCCAGGAGGTAGACCACCGTCCCCATGCGGGCCATTTGGGTCAACAGGAAGCAGACCACGGCGTAGGTCCGCGCCCAGCCGCCAAAGCGGCGCTCGAGGTGTTCGTAGGCAGAGACCTCGCCCGTGCGGCGGTAGAAGGGCACAAACCATTTGACCGCGACGGCGGCGGCGATGGGGGTAGCCAGCGAAAAGACGAAGGGGTTCCAGTTGCTCCCGTACGACTTCCCGGGATTGGCCAGGAACGAAATGCTGCTGATATAGGAGCCGAACATCGAGAGGCCCAAGGCCCAGCCGGGCAGCGAGCGGCCGGCGACCATGAAGCCCTCCGTGTCGCGGCTGCGACGCACAAACCAGCAGCCGAAGCCCACGACCCCGACCAGGTAGATCAACAGCACGGTGATGTCGGCAGCCGGCAGCTTCACGGAGGCCCTCCCCGGTCGTCTGGCTCGGCAAGAGAAAGAGGGATTGGGGATTGGGGATTGGGGATTCGGGGCTGGGGATTCGGGACTCGAGGCTCGGGAATCGGGCCTCGGTAATCGGGGCTCGGGACGGGGGAAGTCAGAATGCAGAATGCAGAGTCTAGAAGGCAGAATCCCCAAATCCGAAATCCCAAATCCCAAATCCGAAATCCCCAGGCCCGAGCCCCCAGCCCCCAGCCCCCAATCCCCAATCCCCAATCCCTAATCCCTCGTATGGCCCGCGTCGGGGGCACCACCGCAGGTGGTCGCGTGTTGAGCCACGCCAGGTTGAAGGCATAATGCTGCTTGCTCGAGATCAGGTGGATCACCCCGTCCGGAGTCTGGCAGATGGACATGTATCCGGCCGGCTCGGCCGACTCGTGGCTCATGGTGAATTTGCCGGTGTTGCCGCCGCCGTCGACTTCCCGCGCAGCGCCGTCGTCGGTGATCAACCGCTTGATCTGCCAGGTCTGGCCCTCGTCGTTCGAGAGTGCCGCAAACAGCCCAGAGACCGGCCGCTCGGCTCCGGAGGCGTCGGTGATCGTGATTCTCTTGGCAAACGAGGCGAAGAAGATCGGGCCCTCGTTCAGGCGGATCAGCACAAGTCGCTGCCCGCCGCCGATGGGCGGAAACGGGCTGGGGCTGTACGTCCAGGTTTCGCCCAGGTCGTTGGAGGTGCTCTGGGGCATCCGGCCGTCGATGCTGTCGCCCCGGCCGAAGGCCAGCAGCCGGCCGTCTTTGAGCTGGGTCACGCCCGCGTGGATCCCGGCGATCCAGGCCCCGGTGGCGCCCGCCTCAAAGTGCGGCTGCGGCTTGCCCTCACCGGGATCAGACCACGTCTTACCACCGTCGCGGCCGATGATCACGGCTGTACCGCCGCCGCCGCCGGGCACCGCGTCGCAAGGCAGAATGATGTGTCCCTCGCGGGTCTGGAAGACCGACTCGACCGGCTGGTGGCGGACACCGTGCTCGGGCATGATCAGCCGCGCCTTCGACCAGGTCGTCCCGCTGTCGGTGGAGACCCGCAGGATGACGGCGCAGTTTCCCCAGGTGGCCGCGGCCGAAAGCCCGTTGAAGTGATAGATCGTCCCCTTCCCGTCGGCCCACAGGGCGGGGGCGTGGTCATTGCGATCCGGCGCGTCCCAGAAGGGCGAGGCCGGGTCCCACTCGTCGGCCCCGTACCGCAGCCGGCTGGCCAGGATGCACAGCTCACGGCCCGCCTCGCTGCGGCACGAATACCAGATGGCCAGCAGGTCGCCGTTGGGGCACTGGACGAGTGCGGGGTCGTGATTGTGGCGGGAGAACATCGGCCCCTCGGAGCCCGGCGGGACCTTCACGTAGGTTCGTGGGCCCTTGAAGTAAGGTTTTGCCGGGTCGGGGCCTGGGGACTGTCCCAATTCGGGGCCTGGGGACTGTCCCGATTTTCGCGGAGCGAAAATGGGACTGTCCCCTTTCGCCCCCGCGCTAACCCCTTGCCGGCAAAGCGGCGGCGGCGGAACCGGCAGCGGCTTCGTCTGGGGCATCTCGCCGAGTGCCACGCGGAAGCCGATCAGCCAACTGCGGTCTTCCGGCAGCGCCCCCAGACGATTCGCCGAGCGGAGGTACTCCAGCGTGGTCGAGTGGCTGCCGCCGCGGGTGACGCGGAAATCGCCGTCCGCACGGCCCACCGGATCGGCTTGGTCGCCCTCGGCATACGGGCCGTACCAGTCGTGGCACCACTCCTCGACGTTGCCGTGCATGTCACAGAGGCCCCAGGAGTTGGCCGGCGTCTGCCCGACGCGAAGCGGCACCACTTCGCTTTGCTCGCCGGGGTTGGAAGGGTACCAGCTTACGCGGGCATTCTTCTGGAACTCTTGCGGCAGTGTTTCTCCCGTGTGGTAAGGCGTCGTCGTTCCGGGTACCCTCTGGGTGCGGCAGGCGTATTCCCACTCGGCCTCGGTCGGCAGGCGGTAGGTCTTGCCTTCCTTCTGCGAAAGCCACTGGCAGAACCGCACGGCGTCGTGCCAACTGACGAAGACTACGGCCTCGTCGTCCTCTCTGGAGAAGCCGAGCTTGCCGCGCAGGCTCTTGTGCTGCGGGTCAAACTGCTCGTACTGGGCGTTGGTGACTTCGGTCGCGCCCAGGAAAAACGGTCGGGTAATGGTCACTTTGTGGGCGGGCCTTTCGTCGAAGTCACCGCCGGTGGGGGAGCCCATCATGAAGCTGCCCGGCTCGATGCGGACCAACTTCAGGCCCATCGAATTGACAAACGAGCTACCGCCGGGCGGCTCGCCTGCCCAGCCAATCCGGGCGATGGCCAGCACGGCCAAGGTACATAAGATGCGGCGTGTCATTTCAGTGCTCCTTTGGCAGGAGTTCCATTGTAGTTCTACTATCCGAGTTCGCTCAACATCGCTACAAACCGTAGGATTGGGTAAATTGAGGAGTTGCCCAAACCTCCCACTCTGAAGCGTTGTTGTGTCCCACGACGCCAAATGTCGTAACTCGGACAGTAGAAGTAGACAGGATTTCACGGTTCGGGCAGTATCCCAGGGGTTCATTGGCCCTCGCAAAGCTGATGCGACATGGTTTGGCCGTCGCCGGCACGGCGATGCGGGCGTTTCTCCCGGCCGACGTACCGTCGGCCGCTAAACGGCAGGTCGCATTCTTTCTCTGAGCATCGATAGCCGCGTGCCGTGGCCGCGGCGGCTAAACGGTGTGCTGGTTGCTTCCCTTAGCCTCAGCGGGTATCCTGTGGAGAACAGGGTTGGGTTTGGACAACGTATCCTCTGGGGGAGGGCTCTGAGAATGAAAAACATCCATCACGTTTTGAGGCCGAGTTGTGGCCCCTGCGGGCTCAGCCGGCGGCAGTTTTTGGCCGGCTGCGCGGCCTGCGCGGCGGGGGTCGGGGGCGTCACCGCCCTGGGCATCAGGCCCGCAGCGGCGGCAGCCGAAAGCGGCGCAAACAACGCCAAGGCCAAGGTCCGGCTCCTGTTCACCCACGTCCCTTCCACCGGCCCCATCTGGCCCAACATCGGCTATGACTTCGAGCGGCGGAAGAAGGAGCTGATCGAGAAGCTCTCCCAGGCCGCGCCGAACGTCGAGCTGATGCCGGCCACCGCCCAGAATCCCGAGGAGGCCAAGAAGATCCTGGATGCCGACCAGCAGGCCGACGGCTACCTGGTCTACATGCTCGGCCTGTGGAGCGGCGCGCCGCAGGTCGTCGGCGCGTCGGGGCGGCCGACGATCTTCGTGGACGATCTGTACGGCGGGTCGGGCGAATTCCTGATCGCCTACGCGGCCGCCCGAAGGGCCAAGCAGAAGGTGGCCGGCGTATCCTCCTCGCGGTTCGCCGACGTGGCCGAGGCCGTGCGGTGCTTTGAGATCCTCAAGAAACCCGGCAAGTCGGTCGACGATTTCCTGGCCGCCTGCGAAGCCGCCAGGCGGAAGAACACCAAGCCAGCCGGCGATATGGCGTGGACGGCAGATGACGTCAAGACCATCGCCGTCGACGAGTGCCTGAAGAGACTGAAGTCGTCGACCATCCTGGTCGTGGGCCGGGAGGCGGGCGGGACCGGCAAGGCCATCGAGGAGATCTTCGGCACCAAGGTCGTGCCGCTCAGTCACCCACAACTCCACGAGGCCTACACCAAGGTCGACCGCGACGAGGCTGCCCAGTGGGCAGACCGCTGGATCAACCAGGCCGCCAAGGTCATCGAGCCTAAGCGGGAGGAGATCGAGAAGTCGGGGGCCATGTACCTGGCTATGTGCGGGCTGATGAAACAGCACAACGCCCAGGCCATCTCGATCAACTGCCTGGGTGGGTTCTACGCCGGGCAAATCAAGGCGTATCCCTGCCTGGGCTTCTTCCAACTGAACAACGACGGGCAGGTAGGGGCCTGCGAGGCCGACTTGCAGTCGACGATCACCATGCTCAGCTTGGGCTACCTGACCAGCAGGCCGGGCTATATCTCCGACCCCGTGATCGACACCTCGAAGAACCAGATCATCTACGCCCATTGCGTGGCGCCCAACAAGGTCTTCGGCCCCGAGGGCCCCACGAACCCCTATCACATCCGCAGCCATTCGGAGGACCGCCAGGGGGCAGTCGTCCGCTCGTTGATGCCCTTGGGACACATGACCACCACCGTGGAGGTCGGCCTCGGCCGGCGAGAGATGATCTTCCACCAGGGAAGGTCGGTCGAGAACATCGACCAGGACATGGCCTGCCGCACCAAGCTGGCCGTGGTGGTCAGAGGCGACATCGACAAGCTCTTAAGCTACTGGGACCAGTGGGGCTGGCACCGCGTGACCTTCTACGGCGACCTGAAGGAACCGGTCCAGGAGATCAGCAAGGCCCTGGGCCTGAAGATTGTCGAGGAAGCCTAGCGCGGGATGGCCGCAACGAGAGTTGTCAGTTATCAGTTGTCAGTTATCAGTTGTCAGCTTTCAGCTTTCAGTTGTCAGTCATTGGTGGTCAGTCCTCGGGGTCTTGGGGTTTCAAGGGGATGGTTTGGGGCGAGATACTGACTACTGACAACTGACAACTGACTACTGACGACCGACTGCTGACAACTGACCGTCGCGATGGAATCTGGCCGCGCAGAAACCTGGTGGAGTCGCCCCTGCGGCGGCCGGGAAGTGCTCGTGCTGGCGCTGCCGCTGGTGATCTCGATGGGCTCCTGGAGCCTGATGAACTTCGTCGACCGCATGTTTCTGCTCTGGTACTCGACCCCGGCCATGGCGGCGGCGCTGCCGGCCGGAATGCTCTACTTCACCTTGATCTGCTTTCCGCTGGGTGTGGCCACGTACGTGAACACCTTCGTCGCCCAGTACGAAGGCGCCCAACGACCGGAGCGGATCGGGGCGGTCGTCTGGCAGGGGATGCGGATCGGGCTGTACGTGGCGCCGCTGCTGCTGGCCACCGTGCCGCTGGCCCCGGCGGTCTTCCGCCTGGCCGGGCACGATCCGCAGTTGGCCCCCCTGGAGGTGATCTACTACCAGGTGCTCTGCTTCGGGGCCGCCGCACAGGTCATGGCCGGGGCGATGTCTTCGTTCTTTTCCGGACGGGGGCGGACGGGCGTGGTGATGGCGGTGGATTGCACGGCCGCGCTGCTGAACGTGGTGCTCGACTACGCCTGGATCTTCGGCCACTGGGGGCTTCCCGCCCTGGGCATCGAAGGCGCCGCCTGGGCCACCGTGGTCTCGCTCTGGTCCAGGGTGCTGCTCTACGGCTGCATCATGTTGCGGCCCGCCCTGCGGGAGAAGTACGGCTTGATCGCCGGACGGCGGTTCGACGCGCCACTGATGCGCCGGCTATTGCGCTACGGCGGCCCCAACGGGCTGCAACTGCTGATCGAGGTGGCGGCCTTCGCGGTGTTCATCCTGCTGATCGGCCGGCTGGGCGAGACGGCCATGGCGGCCACCACCCTGGCCTTCAACGTCAACAGCGTGGCCTGGGTGCCGATGATGGGGATGGGGATCGCCGTGACGACCATGGTCGGCCAGCAGCTTGGCCGGGATTGCCCCGGGCTTGCCGCGCGAGCCACTTGGACGTCCTTTTGCCTGACCCAGGCGTATCTGAGCATCATGGCGGCCCTCTACGTGCTCGTGCCCGACGTGTTCCTGATGGGGCACGCCTGGCGGACTGCGCCCGAACAGTTCGCCCGACTGCGCGACGTGACCGTGGTGCTGCTGCGGTTCGTGGCCGTTTACAGCCTTTTCGACGCGATGAACGTGGTCTTCGTCGGCGCCATCAAGGGCGCCGGCGACATGCGGTTCATCCTGGCCACCAGCATGGTCATGTCGCCCCTGCCGGTGCTGGCCGCCTGGGCCGGGATCCGCTATTGGGGCTGGGGCCTGATCTGGTGCTGGGTGGTGATCACGGCCTGGGTCTGCGCCTTGGGGCTGGTTTACCTGGCCCGCTTCTTGCAGGGCCGCTGGCGGCAGATGCGGGTGATCGAGCCGCCGCTGGTGGCCGAGGGGGTGAGGGGGTGACGGGGTGATCAGGTGACTGTGCCAGCCGCGGTTGATTCACCCCCTCACCCCGTCACCCCCTCACCCCGTCACCCCGTCACTCCCCCGCGCCTCTGGAGCGTCGTGTCCCCCTTGACGCAGGCCGCGATCAGGAAGTATAAAAAAGGGTTTGGCCTGCCGATCGGCTGAGCCTGCGGCCCCGTCGTCTAGCCAGGTTAGGACACAGGCCTTTCAAGCCTGCAACACGGGTTCAAATCCCGTCGGGGTCACTGAAGTTCGTCGCAGGACATCGCAAGGTTTTGCACGATTTAGCACAAGCCCTTGACAGCCTCGCAGCGCGTTTTGAGCCGCCCTTTTGTCCTGGTGTCCTGGATTGACAGGCTGCTTGCTACCCCGTGTTGGAAGGGGTAGGATTGCCGAAACACAAACGGAGTAGGAGAGGAATGCCACACGAATTCGACGGCAAGAAGTACGAGAAGGCGTCCACTCACCAAAAGGAATGGGGGATGAAGCTCATCGCGGAATTGGGACTCCGGGGGACCGAGCGTGTGCTGGACCTCGGGTGCGGTGACGGGGCACTAACGGCTCAGATTGCGGCCCACCTCCCGCGCGGCAAAGCCTTGGGTATTGATGCCTCGGAGGGCATGATTGATGTGGCACGGCAGAAGCAGACCGGCAACCTGCACTTCGTGCTAATGGACATCAATGAACTGAGTTTTGTTGAGGAGTTCGATGTCGTTTTCTCCAATGCCACACTTCATTGGGTCCAAGACCATAACTGAACTTTCGCAAAAAACGAGGGCTACGCAGCCCTGGGAAAATGGGCATTTCCGAGTCGCGCACGAAATCACCCCGTGTCGTGCCAAAGGGCCGACATACCTGTAATTGCGAACCGTCGCGGAAACCTCGGGGTTTCACACTGGGAAATTTGCGAAAGTTCAGATAAGCGTCTGCTCCAGAACGTCCGACGCGCACTGCGCGCTGGCGGTATGCTGCGGTTCGACTTTGCCGGAGAGGGCAACTGCTCTTGCTTGTTTAAGGTCGTTCGGAAGGCGATGTCGCGGGACGAATTCTCCCGGCACTTCTCCGGTTTTCAGTGGCCCTGGTACATGCCGCCAGTCGGCGAGTACGAGACGCTCGTGGCGCAGAGTGGTTTTCGCGAGGTGCGCGTTTGGGGCGAAAACGCCGACCGCTTCTTTCCAGATACGGAAGCTATGGTGAAATGGGTGGATCAACCGAGCCTTGTGCCTTTTCTGGCTTGTGTCGCCGAGGAGGACAAAGCCCCCTTCCGAGAATTTGTCGTCGGCAAAATGATCGAGGAGACGAAGCTGCCCGATGGCAGATGTCTTGAGACCTTTCGCCGCGTGAACGTGTTTGCACGCAAGTAACGTTATGAGTCAGTCGCAAAGAGCTATGGCAAGGGAGATTGCCCACCGACACCTCGCTGCTGGCGATGCGTTGGGGTGGTTTGAAGAACTCTACGCGCGGGCGAAGGGTGACGCATCAATTATCCCGTGGGCCGATCTGACTCCAAATCCTAATCTTGTCAGTTGGCTCGACGAGCACCAGATCGTTGGCACCAGTCGCACGGCACTCAAGGTTGGCTGTGGCCTGGGAGATGACGCGGAAGAGCTGGCACGACGTGGTTTCAGTACAACCGCCTTCGATATTTCCGAATCAGCCATCGCCTGGTGTCAGACCCGCTATCCGAGATCAGCCGTGTCGTATGTGGTGGCTGACTTGTTGCACGCACCGCCCGAGTGGCGAGGCAAATTCGACTTTGTGCTCGAATCGTATACACTTCAAGTGCTTCCGCCGAGGATCAGGCGAGATGCGATTGAGCATCTTGTCTCGTTTGTGGCCTGCCACGGCACCCTCCTCGTCATCGCCAGAGGTCGAGAGCCGAGCGATCCTGAAGACAATATGCCGTGGCCGCTCACGGGGGATGAACTAGGGGCCTTCCGATCTCTCGGTCTCAGCGAGGTTCGTTTCGAGGACTACTTGGACGACGAAACACCGTCGGTTCGCCGATTCCGGGTAACATACCGAAAGGAACAGATGAAAGAATAAAGGGGGCTTTGTTTGGGTGCGAATCCAAGAAGCAAAGACTCCCGATTCTTTCTACCCCGCGCCGGAAGAGAGCAGCGGTGAGTCATGCTCGATCTGGACTCGCTCGACAACGCACCCGGCTTTCTGGACATTGGCAACGGCGCTGCGGATGGCAGATTCCAGGCTGTCGGCGTCGCGGTGGAAGCTGATGTAGGGCGTGCCGCAGAGCGTTCCCGGCGTGCCGTCGTCGCAACCGGCATCAAACAGCTTGTCGGCCAATTCCTCGCTGATCTCGGTGCCTTCCTTGAGGATCAAGCTGAACTCGTAGTTCATGGTTGCCTCCGATAGTGAGGGCAGCAGTCAACGGCCCGCCGTATATCCTGGGCGTGCCATTCCGGTACACGCGGCGTCGCGTAGACAGCTTGGTCACAGCCCGTACGGTCATGCTGAGGGCAATACAGCTTGCCCCAGATATGTGCTCGTGGCCCCGCCAAGACCAGCCGCCAGCCGTGTTCCAGGGCATAATCCACTGCCGCACGGAGATGCTTGTTCTGGTGGTTGTTCATCTCCCCACCTATTCTAGCATGGCTAGTTTGGGGGAGAAAGGGGTGTGACAGCCCGGTTGGATTCTTGCTCTTGCTTGTTGCGATCGTTGGAATCCAGCGTTTGGTTTCCAAGTCCAGGTTCGACCAGATTGCCATTACCAGCCGCAAAGACGGCGGAATCTCGTCGGTCGCCCGATTTCGATCCTCAACTGAGCCGGATTTTGCACCGCCCTGTTCGAGCCCCCCTTGTTTTTCCGAGGAATTTGAGGTATGTTCGGCCCCCGTCGGGGTCACCTTGGGAGTGATGAATGCTGAAGGCTGAACACCGGTCGCTTGGTCCTCGACCCTTCATCGTGGAGTGGTTCCAAGTCTCAGACGGCGGGAGTCGGGGTGGCTGGGGTCGAGTGCCAGCGAGCCCCCGGAAAGCCGAAGTCTGGGGGCTCACTTCGTTCGAGCCTAGCTACCCGTTCGCCAAACCTGGAACTACTAAACGACGAATGATCGACAACCAGCAGACCTGTGTTCAGCATTCAGCATTCGGAATTCAGAATTCAGCATTCAGCGTGGCCTATGTCTTGCCCTTACGACGCCGTGCTGCTGGTCTCCTTCGGTGGTCCGGAAAGACCGGACGACGTGATTCCGTTCCTGGAGAACGTCGTCCGCGGAAGAGACGTTCCCAGAGAGCGGATCCTCGCAGCGGCCACACACTACGATTTGTTCGGCGGCGCAAGCCCGATCAATGCGGAAAACCGCGCCTTGCTCACCGCGCTGCTCGGGGAGCTTGGCGGGCACGCACTCACGCTGCCGGTCTACTGGGGCAATCGGCATTGGCACCCGCTGTTGTGCGACGCGCTGGGCCAGATGGCCGAGGACGGCGTCCGCCGCGCCCTGGCGTTTGTCACCTCGGCCTTTAGTTCGTATCCCGGCTGCCGGCAGTATCTGGAAGACATCGAGCATGCGCGGGAAGAGGTAGGCCCGCAGGCACCGCGGATCGACAAGCTGCGGGTGTTTTACAACCACCCGGGCTTCATCGAAGCGGTGGTCGAGCGGGTCAGGGCTGCCTTGGGTCAGATTCCCGAGCAGCGGCGGGGGGCGGCACGGCTGGTCTACACGGCCCACAGTCTGCCGCTGAGGATGGCCCGGAACTGCGCCTACGAAGAGGAGCTTGGCGAGGCCTGCCGGTTGGTCTGCGAGCGCGTGGGGCGTGCCGACTGGGAGTTGGTATACCAAAGCCGCAGCGGTCGGCCTGCGGAGCCGTGGTTGGAGCCCGACGTTTGCGATCATCTCCGCAAGTTGAGCCGGGAGTCGTTCCGCGGCGACGTGGTGATCGTGCCGATCGGTTTCGTCTGCGAGCACATGGAGACCGTCTACGACCTGGACGTGGCTGCCCGTGCCGTGTGCGAAGAGCTGGGTTTGAACATGATCCGGGCCGGGGTAGTGGGCTGCCATCCCAGGTTCGTGGCGATGGTTCGTGAGTTGATCGAGGAGCGGCTCGATCCGGCGGCGCCGCGGCTGGCCTTGGGCGACCGCGGTCCGTCCCCCGATCAGTGTCCGCCCGATTGCTGCCCGCCGGGGTGAATGCTGATTGCTGATTGCTGATTGCTGAATGACGATGAACTACCGCACACTGGGCCAGACCGGAATCGAGGTCTCCGAGGTGGCGCTGGGTTGCTGGCCGATCGCCGGCTTGACCAGCCCGGGCACCAACGAGCCGGACAGCCTGGCCACGATCCGGGCCTGTTTCGAGCTGGGGATCAACCATCTGGACACGGCCTATTGCTACGGGCGGGACGGTGAGAGCGAGAGGCTGATCGGCCGGGCACTGGCCGGGCGTCGCGATGAGATCGTGATCGCCACCAAGGGCGGACTGCATTGGGGCCCGGACGGCAAACAGGCACGCGACGCCTCGCCGGCGACGTTGCGCCGCCAGTGCGAAGAGAGCCTGCGGCGGCTGGGCACCGACCACGTGGAGCTGCTCTACCTCCATGCACCCGACGATAACGTGCCGGTGGGCGAATCGGCCGGTGCGTTGAAGCGGCTGTTGGAGCAGGGCAAGACCCGCAGCGTGGGCGCGTCGAACCTGAGCGCGCGGCAGCTCGAGGAGTTTGCGGCCGAGTGCCCGATTGCCGCCTACCAGCCGCCCTACAACATGCTCCAGCGGCAGATCGAGGCCGACACGCTGCCCTGGTGCCGCCGGCACGGCGTGGCGGTGCTGGTCTACTGGCCGCTGATGAAAGGGCTGCTGGCCGGAAGACTCGGCCGCGACCATGTCTTTGCCGAAAGCGACAGCCGGCGGAAATATCCGATGTTCCAGGGCCGCGAGTGGCTGAAGAACCACGACCTGCTCGACCGGCTCCGCCAGATCGCCCGGGCCGCCGGCCACACGGTCGCCGAACTGGTGATCAACTGGACGATCCACCAGCCGGGCGTCACCGCGGCGCTCTGCGGGGCCAAACGCCCCGAACAGATCCGCGAGACGGCCGGCGGCTCCGGCTGGCGGCTGAGCGACGAGCAGCTCCGCCAGATCGACCGGGCCCTGGCCGACCGGGGCACGCCCGAGGTCGGTCTGCCCGTCTGAAGAGTCCCTGTTGCCGAAAGTGCGGTGCCATGCCCACGCTTGCGTGGGCATGTCCACAATGGCGGCATGGCCAAGCAAGCTTGGCCATGGCACCCGTCGCGGTCCCGCGGATGGGACGTGGGGTTAGCTGCCGCCGCCCGGATAGATCGGAATCGGGTCCTGGGGCGACTGTACAAGGTGGCCGGGCACCAACCGGAGGTTGGTCGCAGGGCAGGGAGCGACCTGGTCGACCGGCGGCAGTCGGCGAATCTGGCAGCCGGAATCTGAATAGGCGGGCGCGTCCTGCCGGACGTCCCGAGGCATGTCGTGGGCCAACTGGCTGACGGGCGCCGACGGGGTGGACGCCTCGGCTGCGCCAACGCCCGGCGAGTCTTGGGTCGACGGCCCCGGCTGCTGCGGCTGCCGTGCGGCCAGTCCGCCCGGATCTTCGCGGCGGGTCCCTTCTTTTCCCGCCGCCACGGCCGTGCGATGGGCGGCATCGTCCTCGACCACGGTTGCCGGCTGCGGGACCGCTGCCGAGGGTGACGGCCGGCCGGGTTCAGAGCGGTCTGACGAGCCGCCCACCATGTCCCAGACCACCGTGTATCGCGCCGTATTGAAGCCGATCGAGAAGGCCATGAGCGCCACCACTCCCACGGCAACTGCGATCCTGGGCATGGCACTTTCCTCCTATGCGGCGCAGTGGCACCGGCGTCTCGCCGGTGTTACGCAACATACGCCAACGCGTTCACCCACGGCACACCGGCGAGACGCCGGTGCCACTTGATCCCCCTTGATACGAGACAAAACCGACCGGTGTTATGGCTACTCCGCTTCGCACACCTCTCTATGAGACGTGGAAATCATACCCTACCGGCGCCGCGGGGCAAGGCAATAGGAGGGTGGCGGCGGGCAACGCACGACAGATTGCGGATGATGAAGTCGGTCGGGCAAGGCTTGACGGGAGCGGCGGTCCGCCGAGGCCGCCACTCGCCCGAATCCCACGCCCGCGGACTGCGGTTCGTGGGGACGGTGGGAAAAATGCCCTGGGATGCGAGGAATCCGGCTGGGCAAAGTGTATCGTCCCCCGACCCTTGACGCAGCAGCGCGTCTCGGTCACGATATGGGGGGCCGACCCCGAGATCTTCGTGGTCGTTATGGTGCCTCTTCAGGGGTGAAACTTTCAGTGGGAGAAAAAACATGAACTACTCACGGCGAGAGGTGTTGAGGTTGGGTGCCGGCGTGGCGGCCGTCTGGGCAACGGGCGGCGGCCGCTTGGACGCGCGGGCGGCGGCAAGCAAGAGGAAGATCCCCATCGGGCTTCAGCTCTACTCGGTCCGCCAGGACTGCGAGAAGGACCTTCCCGGCGTGCTGAAGGCCGTGGCCAAGATGGGCTACCAGGGCGTGGAATTCGCCGGCTACTATGGACGCAACGCCAAAGAGCTGCGCGGGCTGCTCGACGAGCACGGCCTGAAGTGCTGCGGCACGCATATCGGCCTGGATACCCTCACCGGCGACGCGCTGAAGGGCACGATCGAGTTCAACGAGACTCTGGGCAACAAGTACCTGATCGTCTCCAGCCTGCCGGGCAACCGCCTGGCCTCGGTCGAGGCGATCAAGGACACGGCCAAGCTGTTTACGGAGCTGGCCGAGAAGGTCAAGCCCCAGCAGATGCGCGTCGGCTTCCATGCCCACGGCGGCGACTTCAAGCGGTTCGACGGCGAGACTGCCTGGGACATCCTCTTCAGCACCGCCGGCCCCGACGTGGTCATGCAACTGGACATCGGCAACTGCCTCTCCGGCGGCGGCGACCCGATTGCCATCCTGAAGAAGTTCCCCAAGCGCTCGGCGACGATTCACCTGAAGGAATACGGCGGAAAGCGCGGGGCCGTCGTCGGCCAAGGCGACGTGAAGTGGGACGAGCTCTTCCGGCTCTGCGAGACGACCGGCGGGACCCAGTGGTACATCGTGGAGCAGGAGAGCTATGCTGCGGCGCCCTTGGAGAGCGTGAAGCTCTGCCTCGAGAGCTTACGGAAGATGGGCAAGTGACTTGATCAGGGGAGAGTGGATAGTGGATAGTGGATAGACCCGAATTAAAATCTATCCACTATCCACTCTCCACTATCCACTATCCACTCCCCCCCGGGCCTCCAACTCCTCGGCCTTGGCCAGGTCGACGTCGGCCTGGGTCTCGTCGCCCATCTCCGCGTAGACATAGCCGCGGGAGCGGTAGAACTCGGGATTGTCCGGTTCCAGACGGATCGCCTCGGAGAAGTCGAGGATGGCCTTCTGCAATTGACCCTTTAGCGCCAAGGTGACGCCCCGGCCGTTGTAGGCGTCGGCGTACTTGGGGTCGCGGCGGAGGGCCTCGGCAAAGGCGACCAGCGCCTTGTCCAGTTCCTTGGTTTCCAGATAGGCGGCGCCCCGGTCGAAGGCCTCACTCGCCAGCATGACTGCTCCCCTTCCCGGCCCGGGGGGCCCGCCATCGCCTCAACCGATGGTGCCTGGGGACTTCCCCCTACCGTGGTTGTAGCACACGCCGCACGTCTTGTCGACAATCGCGCGGATCGTCCACAGCCCGGTAGGGTCGAGTGCCGCCGGTCGATCGGGGTCGGTTGAGTTTGACGAGAGGCTCGGGCTGGTTCAGCCGGCGTCATGCAGACGCGGCCCACATGGCGCCTGCCGCCGCCAGACCAACAGCACCAGTCCCAGGCCGCCGCTGAGCAGCATCACCAGCGTCCCCGGCTCGGGCACCACCGTCAGCGGCTCGCGGAGCACCCTCAACGTCAGGGCATGCTTGTCCATCTGCGAGACCACGAGATCCAAGCCCGGAGCCACGGAAGGCTGGATCAGGTCCAAGGCCGCCTGCAAGTCCGCGGCGAAGTCCGCGGCGTACTGAATCCGGCCGGCGGTATAATGCTGTATCTCACCGCCGACTTTTCTGTTGTACGGGCCGGTCATGATCAACAGCAGTGTGTCGCCCGCCACCAGTTGGTCCCAGTCGAACGTGCTATCCTCATCCAGCTCCAGCGATGGTGCGTTGAACACCGTGGGGGGCTCGGCGGGCTGGCCCTTCTCAGCCCCAAAGCAGTAATACTGCGAATACTCGCCCAAGACGTAGGTATCACCGGCTTTGGGGTCGTACACGACCCGGGTCGGTGTGGTGCCGCCGATCAGGAAGGGCGTCTCGGCCCAGTTGGTCCCCGGGCCGGTATACTGGAACGCAGGGCTGAAGCCCGGCTTCGCAGACCCAGTATAAAGGACGTTGCCGAGATCGTCCCAGCCGCCCGTTATCAGGCCCGAGATCTCCAACTTCTGGGTGGAGCTGAGGCCTTCAAGCAACGCGTTGTCACCTGGGGCACCCATGCGGACGGTGCCGCTGACTTCCCCGGTCCCATAGATGTAACCGTTGGCGCTGCCCGGGGCCACGTGCAGTTCAGGCGCACCGCTGAGCGTGCCACCGTTCAGCGTCACGTAGTGGACCACCGGCGTGCTCGGCGGCGGACCGACCACGGTCACCGCGTGCGCCCCCACCTCTAACGTCCCCTCGAAGTCATAGCCGGCCGACTGCTGATCGCCGAGCGTCAACGGGCCGGTGGCCACAATCGTCGTGTTGTACGGATCGGCCCCCGCCTGCAGACTGATCGAGCGGGAGACGTAGCCGCTGGCCTTGAGCGTGGCTCCGTCGCCGATGGTCACGACTCCGCCCGGAACGGCCAGCACGGCGGGGCCGGCCTCCAGCACGCCGGCGTTGTGCTCCACCGCGCCGAGAACAACCAGGCGACCACCCAGCGCCAAGGAACCGGTCCCATCCTTGGTCAAGGTGCTTTCCAGTACGGAATAGCCGGAGGCGGTGTCGATGCTGAGAACGGTCCCCTGGGCCGTATCGACCGTCAGGCCGCCGGGGGCCGAAAGCGGGGCAGTAATCGTGTGCTCGCCCTGCTGCACGTCGATCTGGGCGGGGCCGCCGGAACTCTGAAGCGTGATGCTCGCCGTCCCGCTGATCGTATAGCTGTGCGCGTTGTCAAAATTGATCGTGCCCACCGTCACGGGCGAATCCACGGTCAGGGTGCTGGCGCCGCTAATGCCGCCCACGAAGTTCGCGAGTGCATTCACGCCACCCGGGACCCGATTGTTCGTCCAGTTCGCAGACTGGTTATACGATCCGTCGCCGCTAAGCGCCCACTGGTTCGCCGGAGACATGCTGAGGAGAAAGGTGTAGTCCTGTGAACTGTAGGCCGGGTCGAGCGTGCCGCCGATGTGCATCCTATAGGGACCCGGCAGCGGATTCTCGATCCACACCTGCTCCACGTTGTCGACGTGGTTGGGACCGGTCTGGACCGCGTTGAGGCTGGGGTTATCGGGGTCGAGGGTCCAGGGATAGTAGGTCCCGCCCGGCCCCGTAAGCCAGAGGTCGAGGTCGTTCACCAGAACTGGCGTGGGATCGTCGAGGCCACTGCCGGGCATCGCATCCAAGGCCGGAGGCGGGTCAGTCCACACGATGGTGACCTTGATCAAATCGGTCCCGGCAAAGCTTACTGGAGGGGTGGTCACCTCCACCCCGGAGTACACAGCCTCAACGATGGAGTTCATGCCCTCGGTATTGCTGATGAACTCGGCCGCTGCCGCGGCGTTCACCAGGCCGTAGCCGTACGAGTAGTCGGGGCCCGGATTGCCGGCGTCGGTCGCGGTGTGAATGATCACACCCTTCAACGTTGCGCTTGCCACATCCGTTACCTGCTTGACGTTGCGATAGTGCTGCAGCAAGAGTGCGGCGGTCCCGGCAGCGTTGGGCGCTGCCATCGAAGTGCCGGACATATACTCGTAATGGGCATCGCCGCTTCCAGTTGACGAGTGTACCCAATCTCCGTTGGCCACCACGTCCGGCTTGATGCGACCGTCGTCGGTCGGGCCATAGGAGGAGAAGCCGCTGCTGTCGATTGTGGCGGGGTCATGCGGGTCGGTCGTGTGGTCAAGGACCGAGCCTACCACCAGCGTGTTCTTCGCTACCTTGTTGTTGGAAAGCGTATCGTATCCACCTGCCGCTCCGTCGCCTCCGGGAAACGGATAGTCGCCACTATCAACATGGTGCCAGCCGACGTCACCAGGGAAGCTCGTGGAGAAATATGCGACGAAACTGCCGTCGCGCTGGTGGTTCTGGAAAACGTCGTCGCGTTCGTTGCCGCCGGAGAAAACGGCGAGCAAGTTACGGTTGGCGTACAACACCTCATCGAGGCCGCGTGCGTCGGAGAAGCGGTTTGCCCACAGCCACTGATCGACGACGTCGTTGGATGCCCGATACTTGCCGAAGTTGACATCTTCCAGCGCGGGAGTAGCGTCATAGTCGCCCACCCACGTGTCCACGTCTCCAATCCCCCAATTCAATTCGTCTGTCCAACCGCGCGGATAGCCGTACGAATGGTTAGAGATCTCAATCACGCCCGCCGCCGCATCCAGCGCCATCTCGGTTGCATCATTATACGAGTCACGACTGCGCAAGAGGACCGCGCCGGCCATTCCCCGAGCCGCGGGGTCGACCCCGGCCGCGCCAATCGTTCCAGCCACATGCGTCGCATGATCCCTGATGGCCGCGCCGTCGATAACGGCAACTCGACCAATGAGTTCCTGGTGCGTCGATCGAACCGCACCGCTGTCCCAGATGCCCACGGTGACTCCGGCGCCGCTCAGATCGAGGCCAAGTCCTCCTGCCAGCCACAACTGATCTGCATTCGTGGTGTCTGCAGCGTTGGCGTTGTCCTCGAAAATCGACAGGTCGTACTGCGGGCGTGTATTGCCAAAGTAGAACAGCGACCTCAAGGGGCGTCGCTCCTGGGCAGAGGCCGCGTCAGGAACCGGGTTGAACCAAATCAGTGACACAGCGCCAATCGCGGTCGCCGTGAGCACCAAGCGCGCCGGTCGGAAAGCCCTGGAATCCATCTCTGACCTCCTCATGTTCGAACCCTGGGAAACGAACCACTCAGGAACGCGAACGTTGATTCGCGCCGCGCCGAGATGCATGCTCCGCGCCCGAGCGTCAGACGCTCATTGCCGGTCGCAGGAGCGATCAGCCAGAACGTGCCGCCTTGCGGCGCCAGACGATCCACACGAGCCCCACGCAGCCCGTCGCCAACAGCACCGCCATGCACGGCTCGGGCACGACCAAGAGGTCCAGGCCGCCGCTGGGGCTGATGGCCGGCCGCCAACTGAGTCCCTCAGCCAGCGGGGCATTCTCGAGGTCAAAAAGGCTATCCAGGTCAGGGAACGCGAGTTGAGCCTTGGGATGTAACCCCCGGAAATCTTCACTCGGAAGCTTATATGCGAAGGACGTAAGCGGGCCGGTCACAATGAGGTGGAACACGTCGCCGTTGACCGGTTCGTACGACGCCAGTGGATTCGCGGGGTCAGGGTCGAAGGTGTAGATGCTGATGGGGCCTTCCAGGGAGACCACTGGATCCTCTGGGAAACCAGCCATGTAGACCTGGGTGTAGTCACCGCCCCTGAGGCCAGTGCCGAGCGTGACCAAGCCCCGCACCTCGCCGTGAGTGGGGCCGAGGAGCAGAAAGACCCTTCCTGCACCCCAGGGCTCCCCAATGGGCGGCACCTCGGCCGTGAAACTCGCGCCGGCGGCAATCGCCCCCCAAGCGGCGGTGAAGAAAACCAGGGAAACCACGACCACTGGGATCTTGTACTTCTTCATTCGATTTGCCCCCGTAGATGAGAGATGGTGGTCTAACCCCCCACGCCAACAGCATTATGACGTATTCGAAGCCGTTCTGTCAATAACCCCGGAACGTTCCTTGCGTCCCCCCGTATTCGCCTGCTCAATGGCTCCCACAAATCCAGTCCGCCCGATGCCGGACGGACGCTCAATCAGGCCGAGCCCGCCGCCTTTCGCCCGCAGACTACCAGGAGCAATCCCAAAGCACCCGTGGCCAGCAGCGCGGCTGTGGCTGGCTCGGGTACCACCAAAAGGTCGAGGCCACCGCCCGGGGTGATCAACGGCAGCCACCTGAGTCCGTCAGCCAACGGGGCGTTGCCGAAGTTGAACAGGCTGTCCAGGTCCGGGAACGTGAGTTCAGCCTTAGGATGATTGACAACCAACTCAATCCATTCGAGATAAGTGTAAGACTCCCCTGTTATGATCAAGTGGAACACGTCCCCGTTGACCGGATCGTACGAAGCCGGCGGATTGGCCGGGTCCGGGTCAAACGTGTAGATGCTGATCGGCCCTTCCACGGGGACGGGCAAGACCACGAATGAGGGAAAAACATCGCCCGGCAAAATAACAGGAGTGACCATACCGGAAAGATACACTTGCGTGTAGTCTCCTGGAACAAGTCCAGCGTCCCCCGTCACCCTCCCAATTACCTCGCCGTGGGTCGGGCCGAGAATCAAGAACACCTTTCCTGCTCCCCAGGGTTCTTTTTCGGGCAGTACCTCGCGCGTAAAGGTCGCGCCTCGGGCAATGGTGCCCCAAGCGGCCAGAAAAAAACCGCCGCAAACCAACGCGACTGCAACCTTGTGTTTCTTCATTTCATTTGGGTGTAACCGGTGTTCCGCTCTGTATTTGCGGTATCTGGGATGTCTGCGGGGTCGTGCTCCGGCGTGTCGCGATGCGAAAAGCAGCGGGAAATCCGAGTGGTGCGATCGAACATGTTACCGTGTTGCCAACGCCGCCGCGCACTCCTCGACAATGTTCTGCCAAAACATGGCACGTTACGACGACCGCCGATTCGCAAATCCCAGGCGTTTAAGGCTTTGCGAGGGAGCGGAAGGCCGGTTACACCCATTTCATTTGCCCCCTGAAAACAAGAACCGATGGTCCAACCGCCCACGCTGATCGCATTATGGATTATTCGAATCTGTTTTGTCAATAACCCGTGTACGTGACAATCCGGCTAGACCCAGCCGATTGGGTTACTTCAGCAGTTCATAGGAGTGTACCGCCGGATCGGCAGGATCGGACATAAGGCTTTCTGCAATTACAACTTACAGCGATGGCCATGGCCCGGATGAACGATTCCGCCGCCGGACGAGCACGAGCAGCCCCACGCAGGCCGTCGCCAACAGGACCAGCGTGCCCGGCTCGGGCACCACTAGAAGGTCCAGGCCGCCATCGGGCGTGATCAACGGCAGCCACCTGAGTCCGTCAGCCAACGGGGCGTTGCCGAAGTTGAACAGGCTGTCCAGCTCCGGGAACGTGAGCTCAGCCTTAGGATGAGTCGCGCGCACGTCAATCCAATCCAGTACCGTGTAAGACTCTCCGGTTACAATCAGGTGGAACACGTCGCCGTTCACCGGGCTGTACGAGGCCGGCGGGTTCGCCGGGTCGGGGTCAAACGTGTAAATACTGATCGGACCTTGCACCGGGACGGGGAAGACCACGAATGTTAGCGAGGGATTGAAATCGCCCGGGCCAACAACAGGAGTGACCATACCGGAAAGATACACTTGCGTGTAGTCTCCTGGAACAAGCCCAGCGTCCCCCGTCACCCTCCCAACTACCTCGCCGTGGGTCGGGCCGAGAATCTGGAACACTTTTCCTGCCCCCCAGGGTCCTTCTATCGGCAGGATCTCGCGGGTGAAGGTCGCGCCCACGGCACCGGCCCCCCATGCGGCCGTGAAGAAAACCGCGCAAGCCACGGCGACTGGAATCTTGTGTTTCTTCATTTCGTTCGCCCCCGTAGATGAGAAAGGGTGATGTAACCCCCAATGCTGACAACATTATGGGGTACTGGAAGCCCCTTTGTCAATAACCCCGTGATCTTCCTTGCGTCCGCCCCGAGTTTGTCTACTCAACGGCCACCCCCGGAGCGAGTTCCCCGCGGCGCCGCCCGGCCCGCTCACCGCCGGTGCCGTCTCCGCCACGCCCGGCCCAACAGGCACAGCCCACCGCCGATCAACAGCACCAGGCCGCCCGGCTCAGGAACGCCCCAGGCCGCACCGTTCGACGGAGAGTGGGGGACATTGTGCCAAGGCTCCCAACCCTCGTACGGCGATTCGCCAAGAACCTCACCGAGCTCAAGGCGTCCGGGAATGGGAAAAGGCGGGCCCGGTT
>Ga0315277_10000316_pt1 | contig 79052 bp, 58 predicted proteins | sample YL17G05_15_MG_FD_203695 | JGI IMG/M metagenome (GOLD analysis project Ga0315277, IMG submission 203695) | Sediment microbial communities from Yellowstone Lake, YNP, Wyoming, USA - YL17G05_15 | ecosystem: Environmental > Aquatic > Freshwater > Lake > Sediment | place: USA: Wyoming | collected...
CCAGTGGCTGGAGGAGCAGCGGGAGGAGTTTGACTACGAGAAGCGGCGGGAGATCGGCTTCAAGATCCAGGACCGGCTGGCCCTAGAGATCCTGCCCGGCTACCGCTACTTCAACGACATCGGGCGCAGCCTGGGCCGCCCCTACGTCAAGAACGGCCGCGACTGGCCCTGGTTCGGTGTCGCCTACTGGTTCGCCAACGTCTGGCTGGATACCACCGACCCCCAGTTCCAGGGCCGGCCATCCTAGGAGCAGGACAACCCACAACTCTGCCTACGCGCTCGGGGCCCTCCGACCGACGCGGAGGACTTCGACCCGCCTCCAGCCACACGCCAGCGGCTTCCCGAATTTGGGCCGTTCGGCCCTTTTCAGCCGCCCACGGCATCCGTATGTTCATTCGCAGCAATCTAGCCAGCCATGGGCCATCGCAGGGCCGTAAGCGCCACCAGCGGAGGAGCCCCAATGAGCCTCTACCTTGACCTCAACAAGGATCTGACGCCGACCCAGGTCACCCTCAAGGAAGAAACCCATCGATTTGCCGCCGAAGTACTGCGGCCGGCCAGCATGGAGCTGGACAAGATCGCCGACCCCGAAGAGGTCATCAAGGAGGGCTCCCTCTTCTGGGACATCTTCAAGAAGGCCTACAACCAAGGGTTTCACATTCGCGGGTTTGACGAGTCGATGGGCGGCGCCAACCTGGGCCCCCTGGAGCAGCACATCGTCACCGAAGAGATGGGCTGGGGCAGCGCCGACTTCGCCATCGCCCTCGGCTGCGCTCCCTTCCCCTTCGCGTTCACGTCCGCGGTGTGCAAGCTGACCGGCAACCAGGATCTGATCGATGAGATCGTCGTCCCCTTCGCCCGGGACCGGGAGGCCAAGTACATCGGCTGCTGGGCCATCACCGAGCCCCAGCATGGCTCTGACGGCCTGCTCATCGGCACCGACCAGTTCAGCGACCCCAAGGCCGCCTATGACATGACTGCCCGCCCGGACGGCGACGACTGGGTGCTCAGCGGCCAGAAGTCCTCCTGGGTTTCCAACGGCACTATCGCCACTCACGCTCTCACCTTCGTGACCCTGGACCGTTCGGCGGGCCAGGCCGGCAGCGGCGTCGCCGTCGTTCCCCTGAACCTGCCCGGCGTCTCCAAGGGCCGGGCCCTGAACAAACTGGGGCAGCGCGCCCTCAACCAGGGCGAGATCTTCTTCGACGACGTGCACATCCCACGGCGCTACATGTTGGTGGAGCCCGCCCTCTACCCCATGACCATCGATTGGATCCTATCCCAGGCTAACGCCTTCATGGGGACCTGCTTTACCGGCGTGGCCCGCGCCGCCTTCGAGGAGGCCCTCGCCTATGCCAAGCAGCGCGTCCAGGGCGGCAAGCCCATCGCCGAGCACCAGCTCATCCAGTACAAGCTCTTCGACATGTTCATGAAGGTGGAGGCGGCCAGGGCCATATCGAGGGCAGCCAGCCTCTACAACTCCACCACGATGCCCCCGGCCGTCCGCTATTCCATCGCCGCCAAGGTCTTCTGCACCCAGACCGCCTTCGAGGTAGCCAACGACGCCGTCCAGATCTTCGGTGGCTACGGCCTCAGCAAGGACCTGCTGGTAGAGAAGCTCCTCAGAGACGCCCGCGCCTCCATGATCGAGGACGGCTGCAACGAGGTCCTCGGCCTCGCTGCCGCCCGCCAGATCATCGACCAGTACTGAGGTCGGAGGACCAGCGCCGAAGACGCATGCCGCGAGGGCGGCGGCTCCTCCGCCGCTCTCGCACTTTCCGGCAGGGGCGGCCAACAGAACAGAAGCCCCAGGAAAACACGGCAGAGAGGGAAGAAATCACCGTGAACGCCATCATCGTCGTGCTCGATAGCCTGCGCGCCGACCACGTTGGCTGCTACGGCAACGACTGGATCAAGACACCCACCCTGGATGCCCTGGCCCGCGAAAGCATCACCTTCACCCGCGCCTTCCCGGAGTCGCTGCCGACCATACCTATGCGCCGCGCCCTGCACACCGGGCGCCGCACCTGGCCCTTCCGCGACTGGCTCCCTCAGCGAGGCGACATCGTGCGGGCCTATGGCTGGCAGCGCATCCCCGAAGACCAGATTACCCTCCCGGAGACCCTGGAGCGTGAGGGGTACCACACCGCCTTCATCACCGACGCCTATCATCAGTTCAAGCCCTCCATGAATTTCCACCGCGGCTTCCGCCAGTGGCGCTGGGTGCGGGGACAGGAGCTCGACTTGTACGGCTCCCGGGCCCTGGTGGGAAAAGAGGAGGCGCAGGCGGTCATGCCCGACAGCCTCTCGGGCCTGGCTGAGGAGCTCCTGCGCGCCCTGGTCACCCAGCACCTGGCCAACCAGCGCCAGCGCCGCGGCGAGGAGGACTGCCAGGCACCTCGCGTCTTCCGAACGGCCATGCAGTGGCTGGAGGAGAACCGCGACGTGGAGCCGTTCTTCCTCCTCGTGGATAGCTTCGACCCCCACGAGCCCTGGGACCCGCCCCAGGAGTACGTGGACCTCTACGACCCCGGCTACAGCGGCCGCGAGGTCATTACGCCCCGCTATGGGCCCAGCGACTACCTGTCGGAGGCGGAGCTGAGGCACATGCGCGCCCTCTATGCCGGCGAGGTGACTATGGTGAACCGCTGGCTGGGCCTCTTCCTGGATCGCGCTCGCGAGCTGGGCATGCTGAAGGACACCCTCCTCATCGTCACCTCTGACCACGGCCACCAGATCGGGGAGCACGGCCTCACGGGAAAGGTCTCCTGGGGGCTGTGGTACGAGCTCATGGACGTTCCCCTGTTCCTCCGGCTGCCGGACGGTGCCGGGGCCGGCACTCGCGTGGATGCCTTCGCTCAGCACCACGACATCGCGCCCACCGTGCTCAAGGCGCTGGGCGTCCAGCCGGCCGCCCCCTTGGACGGCGTCGACCTCCTCGAGCTGGCGGCGGGCCGCATGGCGCCGCGGGATCACGTCACCTCGGGCTTCAACAACTATGCCTGGTACAGGGACGAGCGTTATGTCTACATCAACCGCAATGACGGCACCCATCCCCAACTCTTCGACATGCAGGCCGACCCCCTCCAGCAGCACGACCTCTCGACCGAAGAGCCGGCGCTGGTAGAAGAGCTGCACCGCCGCGTCCTGGCGGACGCCGGCGGGCCCTTGCCCGTCTACACGGACGTCCTCAAACAGATCGACGTGAGCTGGTACCGCGTCTAGGGAGTGGCCAGCGACAGGAGGACCGGAGGCACAATCCCGTGACACGAAGCGTCACCCGGTCCGGGCCGCTGGTGGCGGCCATAGACCTGGGCGGTAGCCACTTCTCCTCTGTCCTGGCCGATGAACGGGGCCAGTTCGTGGCGCGCGCGGCCTCCCCTATCCGGGGCGACGAAGGCGCCGAACTCATCCTGGGTATGATCGCCGATGCCGTGGAGAAGCTGCTGAAGGAACTGCACTGCTCGCCAGCGGACCTGCGGGCGGTGGCGCTGGCCGTACCGGGGCTGGTGGACTCGGAGACGGGCACCGTCGGCGCGGCCGCGAACCTGGCGGGCTGGATAGACGTGCCTGTCGCCGAGATGCTGCGTCGCCGCTTGCCGGTGCCCGTGCAGGTCGAGAACGACGTGAACCTGGCCGCCCTGGGCGAGATGTGGCGGGGCGCCGGCCGCGGCCGCCGGCATCTCCTCTTCGTGGCACCGGGCACCGGCATCGGGGGCGGCGTCATCATCGACGGCAGGCTGCATCGGGGCGCCCACCACTTCGCGGGCGAGATCGGCTATAGCTGCCCTGGGCCGGAGCACCTGGAGGCGGACTACGGCCTCCTGGGCCGCCTGGAGGCCCTCGCCTCCGGCCCCGGCCTCCTGCGGCGGGCCCGCCAGAGGCTGGGCGAACGGCTCCCCGCCGATGCCACGGCCCGCGATGTCTTCGAAATGGCGCGGGCCGGTGACGCGGAGGCCATCGCCCTCTGCGAGGAGACAGCCACCCTGATCGGCATCGCTGTGGCGAACGTCGTGACGGTGCTGGACCCGGAGATTATCGTCTTCGGGGGAGGCCTCAGCCGCGAGGGCGAGACGCTGCTGAGCCGGGTACGGGAGGTAGTCTACCGCATCGTGCCAGTGAGGCCGGAGATCGTGGCCTCGGCCCTGGGGGAGGATGCGCAGCTCTATGGGGCGGTGCTGATGGCGCTGGAGGCAGCAGGGCTTCGGCGTGAGCATTCGGCCTGAGCTCGGGCCGAAGGCTCAGCCGAACAGTTAGCTAGAGGACGCCGGCGCGGCGGTAGGCGACCCGCCCCCTGACCACGGTCATCACCACCCCCAGCTCATCGTCCAAGACCACCAGGTCGGCGTCGGCGCCGGGGCTCAGCGACCCCTTGCGCTTCTCCAGTCCGAGGACGCGGGCCGGGTTGCGGGTGACCATTCGCACCGCCTCGGGCAGGGTCACGGGCAGCCAGGCGACGGCGTGGCGCACAAGGTCCTCCATGGTGGCCAGGCTGCCGGTAAGGGTGCCATCATCGCGGACGGCCGCCCTCCCCACCACCTTCGCCTTCATCCCCTCCCACTCCACCGTCTCCCGGCCCGTGCCCGCTGGAGGTATGGCGTCGGTGATCAGCACCGTGCCGTCCACGCCCTTGGCCCGCACGAGCAGCGCCGCCGCCGCCGGATGGACGTGAGAGCCGTCCAGAATGAGTTCGCAGGTGACAGAGGGCGAGGTGAGGGCCGCCCCCAGGCAGCCCGGGTCGCGGTGGGCCAGGGGTCGCATGCCGTTGAAGCAGTGGGTGACGTGGCGGACCCCGACCTCAAAGGAGTGAAGGGCCTCTTCATAGGTGGCGTCGCTGTGGCCCATGCTGGGGACAGCCCCCGCCTCCAGGGCGGCAGCGATGAGGGCATCGGCGCCGGGCAGCTCGGGCGCCAGGGTGATAAGGCGCAGCCGGCCCCCCGTCGCCTCCACGTACTGGTGGAACTGGTCCACGTCGGGCGGCCGTAGCCAGGCTTCGAGGAAAGCCCCCTTGCGACGGGGGTTGAGGAAAGGGCCCTCCAGGAAGTAGCCCAGGGCCTGAGCGCCCGCCGATGGCCTCTCGAAGAAAGCGGCGCTGCGGTGGAGAGCGCGAAGGGTGCGCTCGTGCTCACCGCCGGCGACGCCGATAAGGAAGGAAGTGACGCCCCAAGAGGCGACCCAGCGGGCGTAGGCCTCTACCTCGGCGGGGTCCTCGGTGAGGAGGGAGTGGTCGCCGCCGCCGTGGGTATGCAGCTCGACGAAGCCGGGGGCCAGGTAGCGGCCGCCCAAATCCAGGACCTCGGCGTCGGCGGGCGCCTCAACGCCGCGCCCCGCGGCGGCGATGCGCCCCTCCTCCACCAACAGGCCGCCCTCGACAACGGCGTCGGCGGTGATGAGGCGGGCATTGAGCAGCGCCAGGCGATCCACGACGGCCCTCCTATGAAGCAGCGACGATGACGGCGTTGCCAGCGGCGACGCCGCTGACCATGGCCCCTCCTATGCCGTGGCCGAAGAAGGTGTTGGCCCCGGCCAGGTAGAGGCCCGGTATCTCTGTCTGGGTGGCCAGCCGGCGCTCGCCGAACTGGTCCGGCGCGTGCTCAAAGCCGTAGCTGGTGCCGCCGGTGGAGAGCGTGAAGCGCTCCTGGGTGAGAGGTGTGGCCGATTCACGCCAGACGACGTTCTTCAGGAGACCCGGCATCATCTCCTCCGTAACCTGGAGAAGCCGCTCCTCCAGAGCGCGCTTGGCGACCGTATAGGGCATCGTGTGGCGATAGCGGCCGCCCGAGGCCGGGCCCTTGTCAACGCCCCAAGAGCTGAGCTGGGCAGGGGCGATGCTCATGATCTGGAGGTTGGTGTAGCCCTCAGGGGCGATGTTCCGGCTCTCCGGGTCCTTGAGAGAGGCGAATGTAATGAAGGCGGCAGGTCTCTCCGGGATCTCGCCCGCGTAGCAGGCGCTATACTGCTCTTCCGGGTCATACGTAGGGAACAGGGAGTAGTTGCTGTTCCGGAGGCCCAGGTCTCGCGGGTCCACCTGGAGCGCCAGGTAAATGATGAAGAGGGGAAGCGACATGCGGTAGGCGCGCAGACGCTCCCCCAAGGCTGCGCTGATGTGCTCCTCGCCGACCATCTCCAGCAAGGTGCGCTTGGCGTCGGCGTTGGAGACGATGTGGCGGGCGCGGAACACTTCGCCCTTGGCCAGCTCCACGCCGGCGGCCCGTCCCCCTTCCACCAGTATCCGGCTCACTCGGGAGCGCAGGCGGATCTGGCCGCCCGACTCCTCAATCGCCCCGATAAGAGCGTCGATGAGAGCGTGGGAGCCGCCGCGCACATAGTAGGCGCCCCGCATGTAGTGATCGAGAAGGGAGGCGTGCAGGGCCGCTGAGACTCGCGAGGGCGGGGCGCCGTAGGTCCCGGACTCGGCGCTGAGCACGCTGCGCAGGCGCAGGCTGCACTCCAGGCTGTCAAACACCTCGCCCAGCGTGCAGGCGTCCCACGACTTCTTGAGCCGGCGTTCGAGAGCATCAAGCTCAGGGCTCGGACCGCCGAAGGTGCGCCGAGCAAGGGCCTTCATGAAGGCTACGAAGCGCTCGATGGCCCGCGCCTCTTCGGGGAACGTCTCCTTCAGCCGGCTCTCATAGTTCTCCCAGCCGGCCGGCACACGAAACTTGAGGTCGCGGTAGATGAGGGTATCGAAGCCGTCCTGGTCCATGGGGAGGAACTCCACCTTGTCGGTCAGGCCGAGTTGTCCCAGCACCACCGGGAAGAGACCTCCCGGCCCGCAATCGCCGATGTAGTGAAGCCCGACATCGAAATCGAACATCTTCTTGCGGCGGAAGGACTGCGTGTTGCCGCCGGCAACAAAGTGATGCTCCAGCACCAGCGTGCGGAGCCCCGCCCTGGACATGAGGGCCGCCGAGGTCAGGCCTCCCATTCCAGAGCCGATAACGATCACGTCATATTCTTCCTGCTTCACGTCAGTAGCCTCCCGGCCTGAGAGTCACCCCTGCGGCCCAGCCTCATCACGCCCCCTGAACAGTCTATCACCTACCGGCCAGGCGAAAGCAGGTCCCCGCCGCTGTACCCCGGCAGGGCTGGACCCGCCCTCAGCTCACGGCCCCAGACGACACCACCCTCGATGCCAAGACTCCCCGCCTCAGGGGCGCTCGTCAAGAGGCGGCGCAGGAAGATATCGCCGCCTTGTGGTAGTATTACTGACCGGCGGCGCCGTGGGCGGCCATTGAGAATTCGAGCGCGAGAAGGCTTGCCCACAGGGACGAGAAGCGCTACCCTGCGTGTGTTGCGCCGTGGCGAGCGCAGCAGATGTTGCCAGGTTCAGGCGGGGCAATCCATGTGGTGAGGTCAAAAGAGATCATCGACCTTCACCCTCGTTGACGGGCACCACTCGATAACCCCGTAGCAGACCGGGCATCCAGAATCGCCTTCCTGCATTCTTCTCGGCGGGGGCTACCAGAGACCCATGTCTCAGCTCATCCAGACGGTGGCGACGGGTCTTTCCATGGGCAGCGTGTATGCCGTCGTCGCTCTGGCCATCGTCCTCATCTATCGGTCCACAGGGGTGATGAACTTCGCCCAGGGGGAGATGGCGATGTTCAGCACCTTCATCGGTTGGTCCATGATTGTCTACTTCGGCGCCTGGTCCTTCCCCCTGAACATGAACTACTGGCTGCCGTTCCTTCTGGCTGTGTTGATAGCCGCCTTCATCGGCGCCGCCGTGGAGAGGGTGGTACTGCGACCGGTGGAGGAGGCGCCGGTTCTCAACTCCGTTATCGTCACCCTGGGGCTATTCACCCTGTTTAACGCCGTGGCCATCTGGCGATACGGCGGCATCGCGAAGCCGTTCCCGTCGCCCACCTTCTTCCAGGGGTCAGCGCTAAGCGCGGGACCCGTCGTTATCAGCCGGCTGAACATCGGCGTGTTCTGCATGTCGGTGCTCATCATGGGTCTCCTTTACCTATTCCTCAACTACACGAAACTGGGGCTGGCCATGCGCGCTGCCGCCGAGAACCGGGTGGCCTGCCGCATGGTTGGTATCCCGGCCAGTCGGATGCTGACCATGGGATGGGCCTTCGCAGCGGCCGTGGGAGCAATGGCTGGGATGCTGGTGGCTCCCATCGTCTTTCTGTCACCCAACATGATGTTCGCCACCCTGATCTTCGCTTTCGCGGCCGCCGTCTTGGGGGGCCTTCAGAGCCTGCCTGGCGCCATCTTAGGGGGGCTGCTCCTGGGGATCATTCAGAACATGGCCGGAACCTACATCGGCTCTGAAGTCGACATCACGGCTGCCTTCGTCGTCATCGTGCTGGTTCTACTGGTGCGCCCGACCGGCCTGCTCGGTCGCCGGGTGGTACGGAGGGTCTAGAGTGGCCCGCACACTACCGCGACCGCGCATCTTGGGTCTGATCCTGCTGCTGGCGGTGGTGGCGATCTTCCCCTACCTGTACACCTGGCCCTTCTTCAGCTCTTTCCTGGACCCGTTCCGCACCTTCCAGGTGACGCGCTTTGGCCTCTGGCTGATCATCCTCCTGGGCCTCAACCTGCTGACCGGCTACAGCGGCCAGATCTCACTCGGCCACGCTGCCCTGGTGGCGGTGGGGGCCTACGTAGCCGCCGTGCTCATGAGCCAGGGCTTCATGGGTCACGACGTGCCCATAGCGGTCGCGGTGCTGGCCGCCGGCCTTTTCACGGGGGCCCTGGGATTCGCCTTGGGGGCACCGGCCCTGCGACTGAGCGGCCCCTACCTGGCCATCGCCACCTTCGCTATGATCATCGCCCTACCCCAGATATTGAAGCTGGAAAGTATCTCTTTCGCCGGCCAGGAAATCAATGTCAACATTGCCCGCTGGACGGGCGGGGTGCAGGGCCTCCTGCTGGACAGGCCCAAACCCCCGGAGTCCCTAAAGGACCTGGTAACTGAACGTCAGTGGCTCTACTACGAGGTGATGGTGCCGGCCGTCATCATGACAGCCATGGCGTGGAACCTGACCCGCAGCCGCATCGGGAGGGCCTTCGTCGCCCTCCGCGATACGGAGGTGGCGGCCGAGCACATGGGTGTCAACATGGCCCTCTACAAGATGACGGCCTTCGCCCTCAGCGGCCTCTTCGCCGGCGTCGGTGGCGGTCTCTTCGCCTACAACGAGGCGTTCATAAGCCCGGATAGCTTCGAGATCATCAAGTCCATCACCATGGTGGTGGCGATCGTGCTGGGCGGCCTGGCCTCCATCATGGGGACGGTCTTCGCGGCCCTTTTCATGGCCTTCCAAAACGAGATAGTGGACGCCCTGTCTCGCCTCATTCGCCAGATTCCCTCCTTGAGCATCCTAGAAGGCTACCTACCCACCACCGCGAACGACTTCGAGAAGCTCAGGGGAGCCGTCTATAGCATCCCGTTGATGATCTTCATCATCTTCGCGCCGGGCGGTGTGGCCGGCCTCATCCACCAAGTGGGCGATGCAGCGCCGACCTGGTGGCAGAAAGGTAGGTCAAGGGTGACAGGCTGGGCGAGCACTTTCAAACTGACTCGCCGGCGTGCAGAGCCCGACGCTGAAGCCGGTGTTGAGGAACGTCAAGACCCGGAAGAGGAGACGCGGCACTAAGCTAGCTTCTGCGCGGAGCGAGAAGGTAGCTGTCGGGTCGTGCAGGCAGGGGAGTGTGCGACAGTGCTACCACGATTTCCACGCGCATTACCTCTTGCAGTCATACTCCTCGCCGGCCTCCCCCTGTTGAGTTGCGGTGGGGGAGAGAAGGCCGCCCAGACGCCCGCGGTGACCCAGCCAGCGGGCGCCGGCACCCCAGGCGCCGAGCAAGTGCCGGGCGTCACCGACACTGAGATCCTCCTCGGCAGCCATTTCGCTTTGAGCCAGTCGCCAGCGGCCGCCTACGCGGTCATCATCGACGGCATGCGCGCCTACTTCGACTACGTCAACTCCAAGGGCGGCGTCTACGGGCGCAAGATCAAGCTCCTGGTGGGCGACGACCACTACAACCCCGCCGACACGCTGGAGGTGGTGCGTAAGCTGGTGGAGCAGGACCACATCTTCGCCATGATCGGCTGCCTGGGCGAGTCCACCCACACCACCGTCTGGAAGTACCTGGAGGAGCAGGGCATCCCTGACCTCTTCCAGTCCAGCGGCATCGTCAAGTGGACGGACCCGGTGGTGAAGACCCGCTTCGGCGGCAACCCCGACGACCATACCGAGGGGAAGATGCTCGGCAAGTACATCGCCCAGCACTACAACGGGAAGAAGCTGGCCCTGCTGGTCCAGAACGACGAGTTCGGGGTGGACGTCGAGGCGGGCATCCGCATGGGCCTGGAGGGCAGCGACGTCCAGATCGTGGCCCGCGAGACCTACGAGTCCACCCAGTGGGATGTGACCGCCCAGACCCAGCGGCTGAAGAACGCCAACCCGGATGTCGTCGCCGCCCTCGCCATCCCGCCGCCGGCCGCCAGCATGGTCAAGGTAGCCCGCGAGGTCCTGAACTGGGACGTGCCCTTTGTGGTCAGTGGCGTGAACGTCAGCGAGATCTTCGCGCAACTCGCCGGCGCTCAGAACGCAGAGGGCATGGTCAGCGTGGTCTTCGGCAAGCAGCTCTACCAAACGGATGACCCTGGGGTCCAGCTGCACATCCAGATCATGAAGGACTTCGGCCAGGGTGTGCCGCCGCAAAACTACACCCTCTACGGGCAGGCCATGGCCGAGATCATGGTGAAGGGGCTGGAGAACGCGGGCCCGAACCTCACCCGGGAGAGCCTGGTTGATGGCCTCGAGTCCATCCGCGACTGGTGTTGCACCGCATGCATGGTGCCCGTGAACATGAGCCCCACTGACCACCGTCCCATGGAGATGGAATTCTACATCACGATGCACAACGGCAACTGGATCCCGTTCGGCGATCCGGTCAGTTTCGAGTCGACGCCGGGCAAGGTCATCGGCTGCAAGGGCATGGGGGAACCCATCTATGCCAACGAAGGAGGCTAGCGCCAGCCGGCCGCTTCGGCCCAAGGTTACATATGGCGCCTTCGGGAACGCTTACGGAAGGAGGGTGACAGAGAGTGGAGATCTCTAATCGCCGACGGTTCCTGCTACTGGGGGTCCTGGTAGCGACAGCGCTACTGATGGCTCTGGCTTGTGGGGAGGAGAAAGAGAAGTCGGAAAAGACCGCCGGCGCCTCGCCGGCAGCGACGCAGTCGACAGGCGGCGAGAAGGTGCCGGGCGTCACCGACACTGAGATCCTGCTCGGCAGCCATTTCGCTTTGAGCCAGTCGCCGGCGGCCGCCTACGCGGTCATCTTGGACGGCATGCGCGCCTACTTCGACTACGTCAACTCCCAGGGCGGTGTCCACGGGCGCAAGATCAAGCTCCTCGTAGGAGACGACCACTACAACCCGGCCGACACTCTGGAGGTGGTGCGGAAGCTGGTGGAGCAGGACGGCGTCTTCGCCATGATCGGCTGCCTGGGCGAGTCCACCCACACCACCGTCTGGAAGTACTTGGAAGAGCAGGGCATCCCTGACCTCTTCCAGTCCAGCGGCATCGTCAAGTGGACGGACCCGGTGGCGCACACCCGCTTCGGCGGCAACCCCGACTACTTCACCGAGGGAAAGATGCTCGGTAGGTACATCGCCGAGACTTACAGCGGGAAGAAGTTGGGCCTGCTGCTCCAGAACGACGAGATCGGGGTGGACGGCGAGGCGGGCATCCGCGCGGGTCTGGAGGGCAGCGACGTCGAGATCGTGGCCCGCGAGACCTTCGAGACCACCCAGTGGGACGTTACCGCCCAGACGCAGCGGTTGAAGAACGCCAACCCGGACGTTGTCGCCGCCTACGCCATCCCGCCGCCCGCCGCCAGCATGGTCAAGGTAGCGCGCGAGGTCCTGAACTGGGACGTGCCCTTCGTGACCACCGGCGTGGTCGTCAGCGAGATCTTCGCGCAGCTCGCCGGCGCTCAGAACGCAGAGGGCATGGTCAGCGTGGTCTTCGGTAAGCAGGTCTACCAGACGGATGACCCGGGAGTCCAGCTACACCTGCAGATCATGAAGGAGTTCGGCCAGGGTGTGCCACCGCAGAACTACACCCTCTACGGGCAGGCCATGGCCGAGATTATGGTGAAGGGGCTGCAGAACGCGGGCCCAAACCTGACCCGCGAGAGCTTGATTGAGGGCCTCGAGTCCATCCGCGACTGGTGTTGCACCGCCTGCATGGTGCCCGTGAACATGAGCCCCACTGACCACCGTCCCATGGAGATGGAATTCTACATCACGATGCACGACGGCAACTGGGTGCCGTTCGGCGATCCGATCAGTTTCGAATCTACGCCGGGCAAGGTCATCGGCTGCAAGGGCATGGGCGAGCCCATCTACGCCGACGAAGGGGAGTGATGCCGGTCGACTGATTCCGCCCAAGGTCACGGAAACACCTTCGGGAGTGCACACAGAGGGGGGTGAGACAGTGCGCGTCTTCGACCGTCGATGGCTCCTGATATGGGGGGTCCTGATGGCGACCGTGGCGCTGACGGCTGCGGCTTGTGGTGAGGAGGAAAAGGAGACGGCAGAGACCCCCGGCGCCTCGCCCGCAGCTACACGACCCGCGGCCGAGAAGGTCCCAGGCGTCACCGACACCGAGATCCTGCTGGCGACCCACCTCCCCCTGAGCCAGACCCCGGCGGCTGCCTATGCTCCCCTCGGCAATGCAATGCAGGCTTACTTCGACTACATCAACGACACCGAGGGAGGCGTATACGGCCGCAAGATCAGGTTCATCATCTGCGACGACCACTACAACCCGCCGGATGCGGCAGAGTGCGTGCGCAAGCTGGTGGAACAGGACGGCATCTTCGCCCTCATTGGCGGCCTGGGCTCGGCGGCCCACGGCGCCGCCTGGAAGTACCTGGAGGAACGGGGCGTCCCCGACATGTGGGTCCTGTCCGGCGCCACAAAGTGGACGGACCCCATCGTGAAGACGCGCTTCGAGGGTAACCCTGACTACGAGACCGAGGGAAAGATCCTGGGCAAGTACATCGCCGAGAACTACGACGGCAAGAAGCTGGGCATTGTGGGCCAGAACGATGACCTCGGCGAGGACGGCACCAAGGGCCTTCGGGCGGGTATTGAGGGCAGCAACGTGCAGATCGTCGCCGTCGAGAAGTTCGAGTCCTCCGCGACGGACCTGACGCCCCAGATGCAGAGGGCCAAGAACGCCGGCGCCGAGGTGGTGGCCGTCTACGCGGTGCCCACCACGGCCGCCAACTCCATAAAGGTGGCACGGGAGGTCCTGGCCTGGGACGTTCCCATCGTCATCACCGGCGTCGCCGCCACCGACATCACTATCGCGCTGGCGGGACCCCAAAATGCCGAGGGCGTGGTGAGCGTCGTCTTCGGCCACCAGATCTACGAGACTGACTACCCGGGTGTCGCCAAGCACATCGAGATCATGGAGAAGTACCAGCCCGACATCCCTCCCAGCAACATTACCGTGCTCGGCGCAAGCGTGGCCGAGTTGACGGTGGAGGCACTGAAGAACGCGGGGCCGGACCTGACCCGGGAGAGCTTCGCTGAGGGGGCAGAAAGGATCTGCGACTTCACCTGCTCGATCTGTCTCGTGCCCGTCAGCCTGAGCCCCACCGACCACCGGCCCTACCAGATTGAGGTCTATGCCCGCGTAGAGGGCGGCGTGTGGAAGACGTTCGGCGAGCCCGTGAGCTTCGAGTCGACGAAGGAGTGCAAGTAGGCTACTGGAGATGGAGGCAGAAGCTGGCGCACAAGGGCTGGATCGCCCGCCGGCAATGCAGCCCTTGCCCCAAGAGGAGGGCGTGCCCGTCCTCTACGAGAAGCGCGACCATGTGGCCTACATTACCCTCAACCGCCCCGAGGTCCTTAACGCCTTCAACCGCGCCATGCACCAAGCCCTGCGCCAAATATGGATGGACTTCCGCGAGGACGACGACGCCTGGGTAGCACTCGTCACCGGCGCCGGCGACCGCGCCTTCTCGGCCGGGCAAGACGTCAAGGAGATCGGAGAACGCCGAGCCCAGGACGTCCGGCGTAGCTTCTGGGAGACCTGGTTCGGCAGCGACCTCCAGGAGGGCCTGGAGGTGTGGAAGCCCATCGTGGCCGCCATCAACGGCTATTGCCTGGGCGAGGGCATGACCTTCATCCTGGCCTGCGACTTCCGCATCGCCTCCGAGCGGGCCAGCTTCGGTTTCCCGGAGGTTACCCTGGGCATACCCACCATCGTCGGCGCCGTGCGGGCGCCGCGGGTGGTCGGTCTGGGTAACGCCCTGGAACTCCTTCTCACCGGCGACCGTATCGACGCCCGGCGCGCCCTCGAGATGGGACTGGTCCACCGCGTGGTGCCCCACGAGCGGGTGAAGGCGGAGGCGGAGAGCCTGGCCCAGCGCCTCTGTCGCAACGGTCCCCTGGCCGTACGCTGCACCAAGGAGGTGGCGGTGCGCAGCCTTGACATGCCTTTCGCGGAGGCGGTGCGCATGGGGGAGGCCCTGCGCCGGCTGGCCCTCCAGAGCGAGGATGCCGTGGAAGGGGTCCAGGCCTACCTAGAGAAGCGCGAGCCCCGGTTCACGGGGCGCTGAGTCAGGGCGCCCTTCACCCAGTATCTCGCAGGCGTCCAGCAGGATGCTAATGCCTTTGGGTGGTACAATTCACCGGAAGGAGGCCATGAACCTGCCATGCCGATGAAGTGGTGGGGATGGGGGGAAGAGGGGGAGACCTTCCCCCTGCCCGATCCCGAAGGCTTCTGGACCTACGTGCGCCAGCGCCTCGGTGAGACGGGCGAGTCGCCGCGCATCGACTCCCTGGAGGCGGTGGACGTGCGGCCGTCGCGCCTGGAGGGTCGCGACCTGGAGGCCCTGCGTCGCGCCGCCGGCGAGAGCGCTGTGGTTACGGACGCGGCCGTGCGGGCCGTGCACAGCTTCGGCAAAGGCTACTGCGACGTGGTGCGCCTGCGCCGGGGCGAGGTATCCAACCCCACCGACGCCGTTGTCTGGCCGGAGACAGAGGAGCAGGTAGCGGCCATCCTCGACCTGGCGGCGGAGCGCGGCATCGCCGTCATCCCCTTCGGCGGCGGCACCTCTGTGGTGGGCGGCCTGCAACCAGCCCCGGACAGGCCCTGCATCACCCTCCACCTCGGGCGGCTGCACCGCATCCTGGCGGTGGACACCGTGGCCGACACCGTCACCGCTGAGGCCGGCATCCTGGGGCCGTCCCTGGAGCAACAACTGAACGCCCGCGGCTTTACGCTGGGCCACTTCCCCCAGTCCTTCCAGTATTCCAGCCTGGGCGGCTGGATCGCCACGCGGTCGGCAGGCCAGAAGTCCACGCTCTACGGCAAGATCGAGAAGCGCCTCCACAGCCTCCGCCTGGTCTATCCCGGCGGCGACCTGAGCACGCCTGAAGTGCCGGCTGCCGCTGCCGGCCCCGACCTGAACCAGGCGGTCGCCGGCTCCGAGGGCGTTCTGGGGGTCATCACGCGCGCCACCATGCGCCTCGCCCCCCTGCCGGAACACCATGACTTCCGTGGCTACCTCTTCCAGAGTTTCCACGAGGGGCTAGAGGCCTGCCGGCAGCTCGTGCGCTGTGAGCTGCGACCAGCCGTCCTCCGCCTCTCCGACGAGCCGGAGACGGAGACGACCATAGCGATGCGCGCCCCGTCAGCGGCGGTGCGCGCCGCCCTCCTCATCCTGGGCTTCGAGGGAATCGAGCAGGAGGTGAACTGGGGCTGGGAGCAGGCGGAATCGGTGCTGAGCCGTCATGGGGGCCAGTCGCTGGGCCGGGGGCCCGGCGAGGCCTGGGACCGCTCCCGCTACGACGCCCCCTACCTGCGGGACCTCCTCCTCGACCACGGCATCATGGCCGATACCCTGGAGACTGCCACCACCTGGGGCCACTACCTAGACCTCTACCGGGCGGTGCGGGAGGCCATGGCCGCCGCCCTGGGCGAGCGCGGGCAGGTCATGGCCCACCTGTCGCACTCTTATAGCGACGGCGGGTCCATCTATTACACCTTCCTGGCGCCCCAGGAGCGCGGCAACGAGCTGGGTCAGTGGCAGCGGGTGAAGTCGGCGGCTACCCAGGCCATCGTGGAGCACGGCGGCGCTCTCAGCCACCACCACGGCATCGGCAGCGACCACCGCCCCTGGATGGCAGCCTACTTGGGCGCGGGCGGCGTGCGCGCGCTGGCCGCCCTCAAGCAGGCCTTCGACCCCCGCGGTATCATGAACCCGGGCAAGCTGCTGGTTGCGCCTGAGGAGGCAACATTTGACTAGGAGACAACCACCGCCAGCCGGAGGCTTTTCGGCCCGAACGCGTGCCGAGGCCCTGGCCCGCTTCCAGGCCGATACCTTCGACATCGCCATCATCGGCGGCGGCATCACTGGGGCCGGCATCGCCCGCGACGCCGCCCAGCGCGGCCTCGCCGTCGCCCTGCTGGAGAAGGGCGACTTTGCCAGCGGCACCAGCAGCAAGTCGTCCCGCATGATCCACGGGGGCCTCCGCTACCTCGCCCAGCGGCACGTCCACCTGGTGCGGGAGTCCCTGGTCGAGCGTGGGGTGCTGCTGCGGCTGGCTCCCCACCTGGTGCACCCCATGCCCTACCTCCTGCCGGTGTATGAAGGGGGCGCCAACAGCCGTTTTGCCCTGCGCGTCGGCCTCACCGCCTACGACCTCCTGGCGGGCCGGCGCAGGCTCCAGCGGCACCGGAGCCTATCGCGGGAAGCCCTGGAGCGCACCGAACCCACCGTCCGCAGCGACGGGCTCCAGGGCGGCTTCCGCTACTTCGACTGCCTGGTGAACGACGCCCGCCTTACTCTGGCCAATGTCCGCTCCGCCGCTCGCGACCACGCCGCCGTCGCCAGCTACGTGGAGGCGACAGACGTCATCAGCGAGGGAGGACGCGTCACCGGCGTCCACTTCACCGACAGGCTGAGCGGTAGCACCGGCACCGTGCGCGCCCACGTGGTGGTGGCCGCTGCCGGCCCCTGGACAGACTGCGTGCGGGCTCTGGCGGGCGTGCCGCCCATGTTGCGCCCCACCAAGGGCATACACGTGGTCGTGGGGCACGCCCGGCTGCCCCTCTCCAACGCCGTCGCCTTCGCGTTTCGCGACCGGATGATGTTCGCCGTCCCCTACCGCGACTATACGTACATCGGCACCACGGACACCGACTTCACCGGTGACCCCGGCCAGGTCCTCGCCGAGGCCGACGACGTGGAATACACCATCGAAGCCGCCAACTCAGCCTTCACGGGGGATCTATCCCCGGACGACGTGCTCTCCACGTGGGCCGGCGTCCGGCCCCTGGTCTACGAGGAGGGCAGCCCCTCGGAGGTGGGCAGGGACTACGACATCCAGGTAGGTCCTGAGGGCTTCATGACCATCGCCGGGGGCAAGCTCACCACCTACCGGGCCATAGCCGAGGACCTGGTTGACAGGGTCGTGCAGCAGGAGGCGCAACGCCTGGGCGGCGCCAAACCACCCTGTCGCACCGCCTCCATCGCCCTGCCCGGCGGTGACCTGGACCGCTTCGAGCGTTACCGGGAGGCCGCGGCGACGCCCCTGGAGGAGAGCTGGGGCGTCCCACGCCCGGCGGCCTATCACCTGCTGGACACCTACGGCACCGAGTACCTGAAGGTCCTGACGTACGCCCGCCACAGCCCCGACCTCCTGCAGCCTCTGGCGCCCGACGTGCCCGTCCTCGCCGCCGAGGCCATCTATGCTGTCGAGGAGGAGATGGCCCTCACCCTGGAAGACTTCATGGCCCGCCGTACGGAACTCATGCTCTTCGAGCCCCAGCACGGGCTGGAGGCAGCCGGACGCGCCGCCACCCTCATGGGAGAAGCCCTGGGCTGGGGGCGCCGCCAGCGCCAGGAGCAGGTGGAGCGCTATCGACAGGTCGTGGCTGACATGACCGCCTTTCGTTCCACGGGCGAACAGCGTACCCGCCCGTCCGGCGGGCAGGCAGCGGGGGCCGCCCCCTGATGGCCGACACCCTGGTCATCGTCAACCCCCGCTCGGCCAACAGCTCCACCGGGCGCCGCTGGCCGGAGATCGAGCGCCAACTGCGCGCCGCCCTCCCCGCCTTCGACGCCGTCTTCACAGAGCGGCCCAACCACGCCACCGAGCTGGCCCGGGAGGGTGCCGCCGGCCACGGGCGGGTGGTCCTCGTGGGCGGCGACGGCACGATCAACGAGGTGGTGAACGGCCTGCTGGCCGACGACCGCCCCGTCCGAGAGGACTTGGTGCTCGCCATCGTCCCGAGGGGTACCGGCGCCGACTTCGTGCGCACCATGGGTATACCCCACGACTTGGAGGCCGCGGTCCAGCGCCTGACGACGGGAACGCCGCGGGAGGTAGACGTGGCCAAGGTCCGCTACCGTGGGTTCGACGGCAGCGAGCAGGTGCGGTACTTCATCAACCAGGCCTCGGTGGGCATGGGGCCCATCGTCTGCATGGAGGTGAACCGGAGCTCAAAGCGACTGGGAGGGCGCCTCTCCTTCCTGAGGGGTATCCTCATCGCTTCTTTCCGCTATCGCAGCCAGCCCGTCCTGATCTCCGTCGACGGCGGGCCGCCGGAAAAGATACTGCTGCGGAACCTCTGGATCGCCAACGGCCGCTTCTCGGGCGGGGGCATCTGCGCAGCGCCCCGCGCCCGGCCGGACGACGGCCTGCTGGACGTGGTGCGCGCCCCCGAGCTTGGCTTCTGGCAGCAGGCGTTGAGCATGCGACGCCTGCGCAGCGGCGCCTTCGTGAATGACCCGAGGGTGACGTACGGCACCGCCCGGCGCGTCGAGGTGCAGCCCGCGGGCCCTGTCACCCTGCACATCGAGGTGGAGGGCGAGCCCATCGGCAGCATACCCGCCACCTTCGAGATTCTGGACGCGCACCTCAAGGTGCTGGCGTAGCCCAACCCCTGTTGACAAACCCCTCTTCGTGTCACCCTAAGCCTGCCTGCCGGCAGGCGAAGCGAAGGGTCTCAGCAAACCAGATTCTTCTCCGCCTCTGGCGGAAGGTCGGCCCGGGGCGGAGATGAAGCTCCGCCCCTACGGCTAGCCCCTACGGCACCCCGCTGCAGTCCAGCCCAATCTGCCCCAGCACCGCCAGCACGTCCTGGAAGTTCACGGCACCGCTGGGCGGCCCGGTGTCGTTGGGCGGGTTCGGTGGTGGACTGGGCGAGCGGTCGTAGTCCCGACCAGCCTTCGTCCCCGCACCCATCTTCTCGCTGTCGTAGGACACCCCGTTCAGGTTCGGCACACCACCATCGCCGTCATAGGTGCCTACGTAGGCGAGAACCGTCAGCACGTCCTGGAAGTTGATGGCCTTGTTCCTCGTACCGTTAGCCTCGGGGTCCGGCCTGACCGGCACCGGCACGTCGTAGAAGTCGTACCAGGCCAGGGGGTCGTAGGCGCCGGTAGCGCCAGGCTTGGGCGCAGGGACGCCGGCTACCTCCTCCCAGTCGGCGCACCCGTCGCTGTCGGTATCAGCCACGGAGGGGTTGGTGCCTAGGTCGACCTCGCGGTAGTCTTTGAGGCCATCGCTATCGGTGTCAGAGCAGGTGAGACCAACGTCCAGGGTGGTGACGGGCGGCGGCACCGTCACCGAGCTGCTCGTGGCGGCCACGCAGCCGACCTCTTGGACCTGCACTCGGTAGGTGCCAGCAGCCACGTCCCACGCATAGCGGCCGTCATCTCCCGTGGTCTCCGGGTTGACCTCAGGGGAGAACATGCCGGCATGAATGGCAGGGTCCATCTCGACGTAGGTGGACTGCGCGGCGTTGAAGCGCTCCAGTGTGACGGTCGCGCCGGCTATCGGGCTGAGCGTGCCGGCGTCGTATACCTTACCGCTGGGGTCGATGAGGAAGATGCCCGCTACCTGGCAGCCGTCGTCGTACTGACCGTCATCGTCGGTATCCACACAGATGGTCACTTTGGTCATCGACATCGGGGGCCACTCATAGGGAGGAGTGTAGGTGAACTCCCATAGCGTGCCCGCGCCGCCAGAGATGTCCGTCATCAACCCCTCGATTATGGGCGGCGCGCCATCGACCTGCTCGACGGTGATCTTGACGCTGACCGCCGTCACCGCTTTCCACACCGTGATGGGGTTACCGCGGATGCCGGCCGCCGTGCCGTCCGCCATGGGTGGGATGGGGATGGGGGGCCCGCCAGGGGGCGGAGGGCGATAAGCCTCGATCTTCATGTCGGGGGGCGGGGGCCCGCCAAGACAGCCTGGGTCATCAGCGTCCACCGCGCTGTCAAGGTCGTTGTCAAGGAAGTCCGTGCAGGTTCCGGCGACCGTGAGGTGCTCCGGGCGGCTGGCGTTGACCGCCGGGTTCGACTTGAGATTGCGCTCGACACCGTCGGAGAATCCGTCGGCGTCGGTGTCAGGGTTGGTGGGGCTGGTCCCGTTGGCGACCTCAAACCCGTCGATCAATCCGTCGAAGTCGCTGTCGGGGTTGCGGGGATCTGTACCCCATGTGTTGGTCTCATCGCTGTCGCTGAGCAGGTCATTATCGGTGTCGGGGTCGCACACGTCGCCCAATCCGTCCCCGTCCAGATTGGCCTGGTCGGGGTTGGAAGTGCCGGGGCAGTTGTCGCAGGCATCGCCAATGCTGTCCTGGTCGGCATCGGTCTGTTGGCCATTGGGAACGAAGGGGCAGTTGTCGCCGGCGTCGGGCACCCCGTCGCCGTCAAAGTCCACAACAGTAAAGGGCGCGGAGAACTCCGAGGTGTCGCCCGTCGCCTGGTCGGTGGCGGTGGCCGTGACGTTGGGAGGCCATGGGCCTCCCAGGCACCCAAGGCAGGTCCAGTTGCCGGAGGTGTCGGCGCTGGTCCAGCCCCCAGGCATGCGTCCCTCGTCGGCCTCGTCCTTGAAGACCTCCACCCGGCAGAGGGGGCAGGCGGTGCCGGTGACGGATCCCATACTGGCGCTCACTATGACTGGCGGCGCCAGCTCCCTGTTGCCGCCGTTGATGTTCTCGATGCCCATGGCCGCGTTGGAGTGGATAGAGTTCAAACTTATCAGGTTGCCGGTGGTGGCGGCTTCGGACACCCGCACGCCGTCCGCGCCGTTGTGGGCGACCATGTTCCCCCTGATTTCGTTGCCGCTGGCCGAATCCTGCAACCACACGCCGAATGCGGAATTCCCCGGGGGAGTGCCGCCGCCTATCGAGCCGATCGTGTTGTTCATGACCTTGTTGCCCGTGGCGGCGCTACCCGAGATGACGACGCCGTTGCCGTTACCCGTGATTAGGTTGGGCGGCGCCGGCGGCCCCGCTGTCGGATCCCACCCCACCACGTTGTTGGGTGCGTGAAGGATAACGACGCCATTGCCGTTCCCCACGGCCACCGTCCCGGTGACGTCGGTGCCAATGAGGTTCCCCTGCACCTGGTTCCCGCTGGCGTACTCGCCGGTGATTAACACGCCGTGGTCGCTGTTGCCGGAGATGACGTTGCCCGCCCCCGGGGGCCATCCACCGCCGATGGTATTGCCGGGCGCATTGTAGATCCACACGCCTTCCACGTTGCCCAGGGCCTCGGTGCCGCTGCCATTGGTGCCGATGAAGTTACCTTGCAGCCGGTTCGAGGTGGTGTTGATCTGCACGCCGATCACGTTACCGGAGATGAGGTTACGCGCCTGAGGCGTGGTCCCACCGATGGTGTTGTTCGACGAGTCGTTGACAAACACGCCGCTGTAGTTGCCGAGGTCAACAGTGCCGCTGACGTCGGTGCCGAGATAGTTGCCCTCGATTACGTTGCCGCCGGCACCCAGCAAGCGAATCGCCACTCCAGAGCGGTTGATCACCAGGCCCCGCACCGTGCTGTTGCCGCCCGCGATGACCAGCCCTCCCCCGTCCGTACTATTCGTTCCGTCCAGCTCGATAATGGGGGAGCCTGCGTACCCTGGCTGGGTGGTGCCGTCGATGATCACCGGGTAGACAGTTGCCATCATCGATTGCGGCTGGATGGTATAAGGCCCAGCGCCGGGGATGTTGAACGTGATGACGTCGGGAGCCTCGGTAGCGTTGGCCTCGTCGATAGCCGCGCGCAACGTGCACTGTTGGTTTGCGGTCCAGCACTGGCCGTCCAGCACGGAATCCGCATCGTCCGCTGTCGAGTCGACGACGAAGGCGGCGGCCTGGACGGGTGGCGGCGAGGCAGCGCCGGGAAACAGCAGCAAGGCGCCCAGCGCTGCCGCCACCGCGAGCGTCGCCAGCGGGCGAACCTGTCCGCCCTCCTTGCCGCGCCAGCCCATGGCTGGCAGCCATCTGTGAATGTTCGATTTGCCATAGGCCCTGTCTCTGCTAAGCATCGCTCCCCTCCTTTGTCGACTCATGCCAAGCGGGCATGTCGGCTGCGGAAACCCTGCTCAGACGATATTCCACTACTCATTTCTTGTAGGTAGGCCCGCTGCTCCCGTAGAGGCCCCCAGCGCTCCTGGGCAGGGCTCCAGGCAGTTGGAAGTCCCTTCCTGCTGATCGGCGGGGACTTGCCAGACCACATCCTCCGCCGCCAGCCGGTGGGGCAGAAGCGCACTCGCTCCGGGCAGACTATGGCGGGGTTGCCAAATAGATAGGCCCCGACCCTTCCGCGGTCGGGGCCTACCGTGCTAAGCTGGATAGGCCGACCCTGGCCGCGTCGGGGCTCGGCACCTGGGGCCGCCGGTGCCACCAAGGTCGGCGGTCCCTTTGTGCGCGCGTTGGCAAACTACTCCTACATCGAAGACTTGTCAAGAGGGGCGCCAAGCAACATTGCGGTTGGCCGGTTCGAAAAGCGCCGCTGAGCGCCCCCGTCAGCCCGGGGCAGCGCTCAGCCGGCTTGTGCCAGGCTCAAGCCTGGCCTTCGTCGTCGTAGCCGTTAGGGGCCGACCTTCCACGCAGCGGGGCGCTGCGGGCTGTGTTACCTGACCCACCGCCTCCTGGCGTACCACGCGCCGACGGTGACTATCGCGGCTGCGACGAGCCCGCCGAAGAGGGCCGTGTACCTGCCGGACGACCAGCCAGACCCTCGAGCCGCCGTACTTGCCTCCTCGCCCGAAGCCTCGGCGAGGGGCGGAAGCTCTGCTATGCCACCGACTGCCGCCTGCGTCGGGGTGGCTGTGGGCATCGGCGTGGGAGTGGGCGTGGCATCCGAGCAGTTGATGGTGGCATCGACCAGAGAGGTACTGAGGATTCCGATGTCCAGTGCAAGGGTGGTGCTGCCAGAACCGGGATCCTGAGCCAGAGTCTGCAGGTGCAGCGCACTGCTGCCAAGGGCGATACATTGAAAACGCACCAGGTTGGCCTGCCCGGTGTCGGCGGTTGTCGCGTATGGCCGACCTGTGCTGCCAGTGATCTCAGGATTGGTGTCGCTGTCCACATCTTGAAGCGTGGACGGGACGTTGAGCGTCATGCCCCCAAGCTCTGTGTACGTCCAGCTCTCGGGCACCGTGTCCGTGTCCAGATCGACTGTAGGCACGAAGGACAGGATGCTGTCGTCGAACTCGATGGCCATCTGGTAGCCGCCGTAGGGCGTGGGCGCGGCCGTGATGTCAGTGCTGATCTCAAACCACGGCTCCACGACGAGGCGGACAGCGCTGTCGTCGATTTCGGGGTCGCCGGGGTCGGCGTCGATGGCCATGGCGTTTTCCTGCTCGGCCCCCGCTGGGGCGGAGTCGCCGTCGGGCCGGAAGACGATGGCAAGGGGGACAAGCAAAGCGGTGACGGGCAACCACGCCCAACGGATCAGAGGCGTTCTCATTGCGCACCTCATGCCGGAACAATCAGCGCGACCTGCGCGCGACCTTGATGTGCTAGGGCATCACAAGTGTACTATGCGTGTCAAGGGGGTTCTGTAGGGGGCGATTCGCGGATCGCCCCCTCCTCTCCTCGGAAGGCCGGCCTTCAGGCTGGCTCGCGCCAGGCTGAAGGCCATCAGCAAAATAACTTGTCTGCCACAGATTGACACAGACTAGCACTGATGGCGAACTAGATTGGGATGATCTGGAATCTGTGTTGCATCTGTGAAAATCTGTGGCAACTTAAATAGTCTACGACCATAAGCCTGGCCTTCGGAGCTGAGAGTTGCACCCGTAGGGGCAGGGCTCGCCCCTGCCCTCACGAGGGCGCCCGCGAGGGGCGCCCCTACCGTCGCCCGTGCCAGGCCAAGGCCTGGCCTTCGGAGCTGAGAGTTGCACCCGTAGGGGCAGGGCTCGCCCCTGCCCTCACGAGGGCGCCCGCGAGGGGCGCCCCTACCGTCGCCCGTGCCAGGCCAAGGCCTGGCCTTCGGAGTTGGGAGTTGCACCTGTGTGAGGATGGGCGGGGGCCGGCCCTTTCGGGCCGGCCCCCAGTGCACCCCGACTACTGCTGCCTCAGATGATGGCCAGCTCCTTGAGCTTGGACTGGGGCACGACGCCGTTTACCCAGCCCCGCGCCTCGTAGTACTCCTTCAGCATTTTGTCCAGCTCGCAGACGTGGCCCTTAGACATGCCCGCCGGCGAGGGCTCGGTCAGGAAGCGCTTGGGCAGCGTGTCCGACCCCTCGCCGATGCCGGCCAGGTTGTTGTAGTGGCGTTCCAGGTTGTAGACGCGCTCGCCGATGACCTGGAGCCCCTCCGCATCCATGGGCACTCCCACCACCGCCGAGTACTGGGCGGCGTAGTGGTCCAGGTTCTCGGCGAAGGAGGAGAACTTACAGATGTCGAAGGAGTCGGAGACGGCGGCGAACTCCTGCATGAGCTTGACCAGCCGGCCCTTGCCCTCCCAGTCCAGGGGCTGCGTCTGGTAGGGGATGCCCATGAGCTCGCTGGCGATGGTGTAGCCCCGCAGGTGGCAGGCGCCGCGGTTGCTGGTAGCGTAGCTGAGGCCCATGCCCTTGAAGGCCCGCGGGTCGTAGGCGGGGATAGCCTGGCTCTTCACAGTCATGGCCATGTCGGGGTCACCGAAGGCGGCAGCGGCGCGAGCCGTCCCCTCGGCCAGCGTATCGCCGATGCCGATGCGGGTACCCATCTTGTGTATCAGGTCCACCATCTTGTCGGTGTCGCCCCAGGGCAACACCTCCTTGATGAGGCCCTTCTCGCTGGCCTCCATGGTCATGGAAAGGACGTTGCCGCACTCGATGGTGTCCAGGCCGTACTCGTTGCAGAGGTCGATCATGTAGGCGATGGCGTCGCGGTCGCCGTTGGAGCAGTTGGCGCCCAGTGACCAGGCCGACTCGTACTCGACGCTCTCCATGTGGACGTGGTACCTGCCGGGGTCGGTCTCCACCTCTTTCTTGCAGGCCACGGGACAGGCGTGGCAGGTGGGGTCGTTCACGAGAATCGTCTGCTTCACCCGCTCGCCCCCGATGTTGTTGGCCATATTGAAGACGGTGGTCTGCGAGTTGCGGGTGGGCAGGCCGCCGACGGCGTTAGCCGCGTTCATGAGCACGTTGGTACCCAAGACAGAGAGGGCTCCTGCCTTCGGCTTGGTGATGGCGGTTTCCGAGTTGAGGGCGGCCAGGGCCTCCTTGTGAGCCTTCCGGAACGCCTCCCGGTCCTTGGGCCGGGGCATGCCCTTCTTGTTGGCTTTGATTACGATAGCCTTCAGGCGCTTGCTCCCCGCCACGGTGCCGGTGCCACCCCGACCGGACGAGCGGTCGTTCTCGTTCATCAGACAGGCGAAGCGCACCAGGTTCTCCCCCGCCGGCCCAATGGCGATGACGCTGACGTCATCGGGACCGTGCCGCTCCAGGAGGGTCTTGACGGTGGTGTGGACGGGTTTGCCCCAGAGGTCGCGGGCATCGCGCAGCTCCACCTCGCCGTTCTCCACCAGGGCATACACCGGATGCTCGCTGCGGCCCTTGAAGAGGAGCCCGTCGAAGCCCGCCCACTTCATACGCGCCCCCGACCAGCCGCCGTGGTGAGAGTCGGTGACGGTGCCCGTCAGGGGGGACTTGGTGACGACGGCCATGCGGCCGCTCATGGCGGTCTCGGTGCCGGTGAGGGGCCCCAGCATGAAGCAGAGGAGGTTGTCCGGCGACAGAGGTTCGACGGTGGGCCCGTTGTCGAAGACGTACTTGACGCCGAGCCCCCGCCCTCCGATGTACTTGAGGGCGTCCTCCTCGTTGATGGGCTCGTAGCGCATCTTGCCGGTAGTGAGGTCAATGCGTGCGACCTTGCCGGCATATCCACCCAATTCCATTGGCTACCTCCCTACCGCCGCTGACCGGGCGCCGCATCGGAGGCACTCCGCCTGCCCCCTCCGCACCCGGTAGGGCGAGCAAGAGTGTAACCTTGCCGCTTACTCCTGGCTAGTGCCGATCGTCCTGTTCCTCCATCCCATTATGCCCGCTCGAAGGCTGGGAGTGACGTGGACTGGGCTCTAGCCCCCTAGTCATACCGGTGCTATCATCCATCCAATTAAGGGACTGGAGATAGGGCGCCGTCCCTACCTGTTGCAGGCAGGGCGAACGAGGATGAATTACCCCATCTGGGATGTCCCTCTAATCAGCGGTGGCATTGTCATCGCCGTAGTTGCCATCGTTCACGTCTTCATCTCCCACTTTGCCGTCGGCGGCGGCCTCTATCTGGTCCTGACGGAGCGCAAAGCCCGCCGTGACAACGACGAGGCGCTCCTGAACTTCGTCAGGGGCCATTCGCTCTTCTTCTTGCTCCTCACTTTGGTGGCAGGCGCCCTCACGGGCGTCGGCATCTGGTTCACCATCTCCCTGGTAAGCCCGGATGCCACGTCCACCCTGCTGCACGTCTTCGTGTGGATATGGGCCACCGAGTGGGTCTTCTTCCTGGTCGAGATCATTTCCATCCTGGTCTACTACTATGGCTGGGACCAGCTGGAGCCCAGGGATCACGTGCGGGTGGGCTGGATCTACGCCGGCTCGGCGTGGGTGAGCCTGGTCCTCATCACAGGCATCCTCGCCTTCATGCTGACGCCGGGAGCCTGGACCGACACCCACGACCTTCACGACGCCTTCTTCAACTCCACCTTCTGGCCGAGCGTCGTCCTGCGCACGGGGGTGGCGGTGGCCCTGGGAGGGCTCTACGCCCTGGTTACGGGGAGCCTGCTAGCCGACCAGGGGCTGAGGGAGCGGGTGATCCGTTATTCCGCGCTCTGGGTGCGGTGGGCCTTCGTGGTCATCCCCCTGGCCGGCGTGTGGTTCCTCTTTGCGGCGCCGGCCCGGGCCCGCGACCTGCCCGTTGGTGGGTCGGCGGTGGTTCAGATCTTCCTCATCCTGACATTGGCGTTCTCGCTCTTCATCTTCGCCTTCACCCACCTGGGCGCCTACTGGGGGGCGCGCCGCTTCAGCCTGCCCATGGCGCTCGTGCTCCTCAGCATGGCCTTCCTGGTCGTGGGTACCGGGGAGTGGGTGCGGGAGGCCGTGCGCAAACCTTACATCATCGGCAACTACATGTACTCCAACTCCGTCCGCACCGAGGACGTGGGGCGCCTCCGCGAGCAGGGCGTGCTGGCCACCGCCGTCTGGTCTCGGGTGAGTGCCGTCGAGCCTGGCAAGGAGGAAGTGGCGGGACAGGAGGTCTTCCGCCTTCTCTGCTCCAGTTGCCACACGGTGGCGGGCTACAACGCCATCCGACCGATAGTGAAGGACTGGAGCGAGGACTACATCGATTCTCAGTTGCAGAACCTCGATGTTCTGAAAGAGGTCATGCCGCCCTTCCTTGGGTCCGACGAGGAACGCCGGGCCCTGGCGAAGTGGCTGGCAGGGCTGGAATGAGACATCTAACTCTGGACGCGAGCTATGCCGCAAGCTGACCCGTTGCCTTTGCCAGCGCCGGAGGTGCTGTTCCACGTGCTTCTGGTGGGCACGTTCACGCTCCACATCCTGGCCATGAACGTGCTGATGGGGGGCTCCATACTAACGGCCTTCAACGCTGTCCTGGAGCGGCTGCGGCCCGACGCCCAGCGGGCCGTCCTGCTGCAACGAGCGGGACGGCCTCTGACGGTGAGCGCGGCGGTGACAGTGACCCTGGGGGTCGCGCCCCTCCTCTTCGTCCAGCTCCTCTACGGCCCCTTCTTCTTTACCTCGTCGATCCTGATGGCGTTCCCGTGGCTATCGGTCGTCGCCTTCGTGATAGCGGCCTACGCCGGCCTCTACCTGGTCGAACTGTGGTCGCGGGCGCTGGGGCCCTGGGCCGTCGCCGTGCGCATCGGGAGCGCTTTTCTCCTCGCGGGTGTGGCCTTCCTCTACGTCAACAACGTCACTCTCATGCTGGCACCCGACGAGTGGCGGGACATACACGAGCACTTCCGCCGCGGCCTCTACCTGCCTCTGGGCCAAGCGGAGCTGTTTCCGCGCTACCTGCACTTCCTGCTCGCTTCCCTGGCCGTCGGCGGGTTGACACTGCTGGCCTACGGCCTCTGGGTGCGGCGTCGTGAGCGCGCCTTCGGCGACTGGTGCCTGCGCCAGGGAGCCTGGTGGTTCCTAGTCCCCACCGCTCTCCAGATGGCTATCGGGCCCATCTTCCTGGTGACCCAGCCCGCCTCCGCCCGCGACGAGTTCCTGGCCGCCGACCTGCTGGAGACCGGCGTCCTCTGGGCGGGCGTGGCCTCCGCCCTGGTCGCCGGGGCGCTGGTGCTCTGGACGCTGCGAACCCGCTCGCCGACGGTACCCGGTGCCGCTGCCGTGGGCTTTATTGTGGTGAGCGTGGCGCTGATGTCAGTGGCCCGAGACCTGCTGCGGGCGGCACGCACCTCATCCCACCTGGACGTGAGCACGCTGCCCTCGGAGACACAGGCGGGGGCCGCCATCCTCTTCTTCGTGGTCTTGGTGGCCGGACTGAGCACAGTAGCCTACATGCTCTGGCTCCTGCGTCGGGGTCGCGCTGGCCTGGCCGATCGCCCCTATGAAGGGCCCTCATAGCCGGACGGACATGGATGGGCCGTTCGGCCTCTTGTTGCAAGGATTGTGTCAGGTTAACATAGGCTGAGCATGCGGAAGAGAGCCCCTATTCTCGAGAAACGCCGGCGACGGTCCGGCGGCGCACCGCCTCGGAGCGCCCGGCAGCCTCGAGATGACCGCGAGCGTCGCCGCGAGGAACCGCCCCCTGCCCAGGAACCCTGCGAGGCGGGCTTCCGCTTCGATCCCTACTGGGACGAGGCGTTCGCGGCCTATTACGACCCAACCATGGGTACCTGCTGCCGACGCTAGGCCTGCCTGCCGGCAGGCAGGTACCCCGACAAACCTTCTTCCAGCGGCGGCGGACTCGCCCGTGCTTCGGGCAAGGAGGTCTTCATGGCAGACATCGCATCCTTCGGCGCCTACGTTCCCCTCTTTCGCCTCGCCCGCAAAGATATGGGCGAGGCGTGGGATATCCCGGCGGTCCCCGGCGAACGAGCGGTGGCCAACGTCGACGAGGACAGCATCACCATGGCGGTGGCCGCCGCCTCTGACTGCCTCCAGGGGATAGACCCCGCCTCCATCGACGCCGTCCACTTCGCCACCACCACCGCGCCCTATCACGAAAAGCAGTGCGCCCCCATTATCGCCAGCGCCCTGGACCTGCGGCGCGACATCTCCACGGCTGACTTCACCGACTCCATCCGCGCCGCCACCACCGCCCTGCGGGCCGCCGCCGACGCCGTCACCAGCGGCTCGGCGAAGCGGGTCCTGGTGGTAGCCGCCGACGCCCGCCTCGGGGAGCCAGAGACGCCCTGGGAGCAGATGTTGGGGGACGGCGCTGGCGCCGTCCTTGTGACCGACAAGGGCGCCGCCACCATGCATGGCTTCTTCTCCCTGGCTGGCGACCACCTGGGGCCCTGGCGGCGGGCCGAGGACCGCTTCCTGCGCTCCTTCGAGGCGCGGGTGGAGACCCAGTACGGCTACGCGGCCAACACCGTAGAGGCCGCCAAGACCATGCTGCAACGGGAAGGCGTGGCGGCGGGTGACATCGCCCGCGCTGTCATCACGGGCATGGACCCGCGCAGTCACGGCGGGGTGGCCCGCACCCTGGGCATCGACCCGGCCAAGCTCCAGGACACCCTCTTCTTCTCCGTCGGCCACCCGGGGGCAGCCCAGGTGCTGATGATGCTGGCCGGCGCTCTGGAGGCCTCAAGCCCCGGCGACAAGCTGCTGGTGACCAACTACGGCGACGGCAGCGACGCCTTACTGATCGACGTCAACAAGGCCTTCCCGGCTGCTCCCGGACGCCGGAGCATCAATGGCTACCTGGCATTGAAGCAAACGCTACCCCACTACACGGGCTACCTGGCCCGCCGCAAGCTCGTGGAGCACGAGGAGCCGCCTATGCGCTCCTCGGAGGTCATCTACTGGCGGGACGCCCGGCAGGAGCTCAACTTCCACGGCGCCCGCTGCACGAAGTGCGGGACCGTCCAGTACCCCATCCCGCGCGTCTGCACGGAGTGCGGGACCAAGGACGAACTGGAAGAGGTGAAGCTGGGAAAGAGCGGGAGCATCTACACCTTCACCCTGGACCACCTGTACCTTGGGATGTACCTGAACGTCCCCATCCCTCGGGTAGTGGTGGACCTGGAGGGCGGCGGCCGCGTCTTCCTGGAGATGACGGACTGCGACCCCCAGGGGGTCAAGGTGGGGATGCCCGTTGAGTTGACCTTCCGTCGCCTGCACGAGGGCTCGGAGTTTCACAACTACTACTGGAAGTGCCGGCCCCTGCCTCAGGCGGCCTAGCGACGGCGAGACCCAGCGCCGGTAGGAGGACTAGCTATGGGAAGCATCAAGGACAAGGTCGCTGTCATCGGAGTAGGCGCCACCAAGTTCGGTGAGATCTGGGAGAAGGACGCCGAGGACCTGCTGGTGGACGCCGCCTACGAGGCCCTCGACGATGCCGGTCTTACACCCAAGGACATCGAGGCCGCTTGGGTGGGCGTTCTCTACAACTTCACCGGCATTAGCGGCAGCACGGCCGCCGAGCCGCTGAAACTGTTCGGGAAGCCGACCACCCGCGTGGAGAACTTCTGCGCCTCAGGCATGGACGCCTTCCGCAACGCCTGCTATGGCGTTGCCTCCGGCGTCTACGACATCGTGCTGGCCTGCGGCGTCGAGAAGCTGATGGACACGGGCTCGGCGGGGCTGCCGACGTCGGACTTCGGCCACCCAGTCATGGGCGGCGTCAGCGCCCCGGGCATGTTCGCCCTGGCTGCCACTCGCTGCTTCCACGAGTGGGGCTGGACCAAGGAGGACCTGGCGCGGGTGGCGGTGAAGAACCACAAGAACGGCGTCGCCCACCCCAAGGCCCACTTCCGCCGCGCCATCACCATCGAGGACGCTCTGAACGCGCCGATGATCGCGTGGCCGCTGGGCCGGTTCGACTGCTGCGCCATGTCCGACGGCGCCGCCGCCATCATTATCACCCGCCCGGAGATCGCCAAGGCCACCAAGCACAAGGACGACTACGTGCTGGTGAAGGCCAGCGCCCTGGCCCTCGCCACCGTGATGCCCATGTACAAGGGTTCCTTCGACTACCTGGGCTTCCCGGCTACCCGCATGGCGGCCTCCCTCGCCTACCAGGAGGCCGGCATCAAGGACCCGGCCAAGGAGATCAGCTTCGCCGAGGTGCATGACTGCTTCACCATCACCGAACTGTTGAACATCCAGGATCTGGGCTTCGTGGAGCCGCCCGGGGCCGCTGAGTTTGTGCGGGACGGGCGCGCCAACGTTGAGGAGGGTGACATCCCTGTCAACCCCAGCGGCGGCCTGAAGTGCTTCGGCCACCCCATCGGCGCCACGGGATGCCGGATGATCTACGAACTGACGAAGCAGATCCAGGGCCGCGCCGACGGTAACCAGGTCAAGAACCCGCGCCTGGGCCTGGCCCACAACCTGGGCGGCCCGGCCTCAGTGTGCTCCGTCACCATCCTGGGGCCGCGCGACTGACGGCTGCGGGCCTCGATAGCTACTACTAGTTAGAGGAATCTTCACGCGAGGGCCTTGACAAGGCCCTCGCGTGTCCTGCTATTATCACCGAAGCCGCGTAGCACGAATGCGTAAACGGGCCGAGGGAACCCGCCCGGCCGCGCGGGGGGTTGGGCGGTACTGGCGCAGGGAAGTGCCGGTACCGCCCGAGAGCCAGGTCTGGCGGAGGGCGCTCGCCGGGGGACGTTGATCTACCCGAGTCGGGCGCGCTTTGTTCCCTTAGCCTCACGCACGCGACCGCCGCCTCGGTCTTCTTCTCTCTGCCACCAATGGGCGTCAAAGGCGGCGGTCGAACTATGCGGCTGCTCGGCCCCGCTCTCAGGCCTTCAGCTATTCGCCCCGAGGGTAGACCTTGCCCGGTCGCAGGCCCAGCTGGCGGTAGGCGCTGGCCCGAAGCTTGTGAGCGAGGCGCCGCCACTGGACAATCTCGCGCTGCGTTAGGCCCTCAAAGAAGGCCTCCGCCACTTCTCTGTGGACGGCGTCTGCCTTCAGGTAGCGCTCCCTCCCAACATCAGTAAGCGTCAGGAGAACCTTGCGGCGGTCCTTAGGGTGAGGATCACGGTTCAGCATGCCCGCGTTCACCAGCCGGTCCACCAGCCCCGAAAGACTCTGGGCCTCCAAGAGAACGGTGGAACGGGCGCGTGCCGGGACCAGCGGTGCGGGGTCCCAGTAGAGCATCCCCATGAGAAAGACCTGGGGAGCGCTGAGGCCCAAGGGCAGGAGAGCGCGCTCCGTCAGCTTCTGGAGAGACGTGAAGGTCTGGTAGAGGAGGGCCCAGTCCTCCCACACCTGCGGGACCTGGCCCGCCCGCTGCTCACTACGAACGCTTTTGGTTGGCATGTGCGGCTCTTCCCCCTTTCCCACTGGAAAGCTCCTGGCTTGGCCCGATACGTATGGGCACGAATATACTGCGTTTCGAGATGAATATACTGCATCCCTTCGCCTGCGGCAATAGGCTGGAACCGCAACCAACGCCCCTCCTCCGCCACCAAAGGGGCACAACCAGTAGGGCCACGCCTGAGGCCTGGTGCTAGAGTCCGATGAACTTCATCTCGCGGGGGCTAGACCTTGGGGCCGGCCCGGCTCGCGCCTACGACTCGATCTCCAGCTCTCGCCACTCCGGGGAGAAGGCCTTGAAGCCGGCCCGCTCACCGACGGATCCCTCCAAGACGGCGAAGCCCACCTTCACCTTCTTGCCGGGCTCCAACGGCACCGCCTCGTCGGCCGACTCCGGGACGTTGAAGGGGCGCCCGATGACCAGCCGCCAGACGCCGTCAGCCCACCGGGACTTGGCGGACAGGGAGCCGCCGTCCAGCCGCTGAGAGGTGCCGACACCGCCGGCGGTGACGTTCTTCGGCTGGTCGTCGAAGTCGGCCCGCCAGAACCAGGCGTTTACCGTCTGGTCCACGGACCCCATGGTGGTGATGTCGGCGTCGCCGCGGAGTGGGAAGAGGATACCGGCGCCGTCGGTGAAGACCGTGTCCTCTGTGACGCTGTAATTAGGGGTGGGGTCATCCCACTCCAGGCGGAAGAAAATGCGCATACCATTGTGGAGAACCCGGACCCGCAGCTCCTTGATCACGCCGAATTCCCGGTTCTGCCAGCTTATCTTCAGATAGTCGTTGGGCTGGTTGGCGATGGGCGTGGCAGCAGTGGCGATGGTCTCCAGGGGCGCCTCTTGCCACTCAGCCGCATCGGGGTCCAGCAGGTTCTTGGACGCGACTGCCACCCTCTTTGCCAGCATGCCTACTTCCTCCCCCGCTAGCGGGTGACCGTGATGGTGCCCTCGGAGACCGCAGCTCCCGCCTCGGAAGGGGTGCACAGGAAGCGATAGGTCCCGGGGCTGACGGGCGTGAAGTCCAGGCTTTTCGTCTCACCGGCGGCAATCTCCAGGGACACCTCCCGCTCCGTCACCTGGACACCGTCTGGCTCAAGCATACGACCGCGCAGGCCTTCGCCGCGACAGATGCTGTCGGTGTTAGCGAAGTTGGCCACCACCAGACGCAGCGGCTCTCCCGCCTTCATCTCCATCTCAGCGGGGTCGAGGCCCGCATCCGTGAGCTCGGTCTCCACCAGGGTGGGCGCGTTGAGGGCTCGCTGCACCGCCTGCGTATCCCAGTTCATAATGAAGTAGGTGAGATCATCGATCTGAGCCTCGCTGAGCGGTCCGCCCCCTGCACGGCTGTAGACGTGATAGGTGGAGGGGAAGGCCCGTGTCCCCTGTGCAATGGCGCGCCGGACGTCATTGAAAGTAAGCTGGGTGCCGCGCACGGCAGGTCCATCGGGACCGCCCTCGCCGTAGGTGCCGTGGCAGGAGGCGCAGCTCTCGATGTAGACCAGGGCGCCCCGATCCATCGTCTTCTGGGCCACGGTTCCGGAGATGTCCTCTTGGTGTCCGGGCTCCAGGGCTCGGTAGAGGGGGATCGCCACGGCGAGGACGAGAGCTAGAGCAAGAGCGGCCAGGACCCGTTTCTCCAACCTACACCTTCGTCAGTTGAGATTCGTCATAGGAGGCGCGAGTGATGATGGTGCCCGTGTCGACGATGACTTTGTCGCCGTCGATCTCGATGGGGAAGATGTCCAGGGGTCGCGGCGCCGGGCCCCCTTTCACCACCCCGTGGCGGTCGAACCTGGAGCCGTGGCAGGGACAGTTGAAGCGGCCGCTGCCTGCCAGGTTGTCTTCCGATTGTTCGTCAGGACGCCAGGGCACGACGCAGCCGAGGTGGGTGCACTTACGGTAGAGGGCGAGCAGGCCGCCCGGCAGCCGCGATACATAGAAGCGGCCGTCCAGAAAGTAGGTCACGCTGCCCACCTCGAAGTCGCTCACCTTGCCCGCCTCAAACTTGGAGCCGAAGGCAGCGGTCTTGGGCAGGGCGCGCATAGCCTGAACACTGATCACGCCGCCCTCGACGACGAGGGCGATGGCCGCGGCCCACAGGCCGTAGGCCATGAAAGAACGGCGGTCCAGCCTCGATAGAAAGCCCCGCTCCTCAGTCTCTTCTCGCCCCATGGCAGTCACCTCGATGATCAGAAGCTAAGCCCACCCGGCGGCAGGTTCCAGGGCTTCACCAGGTGCATGCCAATGCCCCGGAAGAAGCTGCCCACCAGTGTCAACTGCGCATAGACAACGATGAACGCCGTGAAGTAGGCCATCAATATCTCGCGCCGGCTGGGTCGCAGGGGGAGAATGCTGACGTACAGGATGGCTGACAGGCCCACCATGACCCCCACCGGTATCACCCAGTTGGGCATGATGGCCGGGTCCCCAATGATGGAACGCACCCCCACCTTTTCGTCGAAGACGATCAGGGCGGTGGTCCAGACCGCCGTGTACACAGCCGACCAGATGGTGATGATAAGCCCCTTCCGCGTCCCAAACCACTCCCCAGCGTGACTAAGGTCGCGGTCCACGTATGGCAGGAGCATGAGGGCCACTACCAGCAACGCCGGGATCCATACGCCGGCCAGGGCCGCGTCCATGTGCAGGAGGAGTTCCTGTAGGTTAACGAAGTACCAGGGCGCCTTCGCTGGGTTCTCGGTGATGTCCGGGTTGGCCAGGTTTCGCAGGGGGGCGTCCACCGCCATCGACATGAGCACCAGCACGGCGGTGATAAAGAGCCCGGCTATGATCTCCAGGATGAGCAGGTTGGGCCAGGTGGATAGAGTCTGCTTGCGGGCTACAGCGGCGCGGGCGCCGGCGGGCGCCTGGGGCTGACGGGCCTCTGCCCCGGGCATAGGAAGCACCCCCTCTGCACTCTCAGGCGGGTCGTCCTCCCCGGCCGCTGGCACCTCGGCCCCCTCCCGGCGAACTGCCTGGCTGCCTCGCGGCAGGGGGTTGGAGGCGGCCAGACCGCCATCCTTACGGATGCGCCAGAAGTGAAAGCCGATGAGCACAGACATCAGCAGAGGCAGGAGCATGACGTGGAGCACGTAGAAGCGGATCAGGGCCTCCTGGCCCACCTCCTTGGCACCGAGGATGAACACCCGTAGAGACTCGCCGATAAAAGGGGCGTACCCCGCGAGGTTGGTACTAACGGTGATAGCCCAGAAGGAGAGCTGATCCCAGGGCAGCAGGTAGCCGGTGAAGCTCAGGGCCAGGGTCAGCAGCAGCAGCATGACGCCGATCACCCAGTTGAACTCCCGCGGCCTCTTGTAGGCGCCCGTGTAGAAGACCCTCATCATGTGCAGGAAGACGGCCAGGACCATCAGGTGGGCGCCCCAGCGATGGATGTTCCGCAGCAGGGCGCCGAAGGCGACGGTGGTACTCATGGTTTCCACATCTTGGTAGGCCCGGCCCACGTCGGGCACGTAGACAAAGGCCAGCAGGATGCCGGTCACCGTCTCGATGCCGAAGAGGAAGAAGAGGAAGAGGCCCAGTCCCCAGGTGTAGGTGAGGCGGATGGATCGAGCGCTCACCTTCAGCGGGTGGATGTGGAGGAAGAAGACGGCAGGGATGATGAGGGCCCGCGTCTTGTCGCTGCTGGGGTAGGCGAAGCGGAAGATGGAGCGCCAGACGCGGTTGTTGGTTATCAGCGCCACAAGACGCGTTGGCAGGTCAATGGGCTGCCACTCAACCTCATGCAAACCCACGGCCACCTCCGCCGAAAGCGGGCATGGCAAGCCGACGCCCGGCAGCGGCCTTCGTCCCGCCCCAGACGCCTACATCGCAGCCAAGATATGTTCGCCCGCCGACCCCCGTAAAGAGCCAAAAGTACCCAGGGCCGCCGGTACGTTCGGCCCCCGCTCCAGCGCCGGAGGGGCTGAACGGGGGGCCGCACTCTTGCCCTTGGCCCCCGGTGCGCTAGACTAGCATAGCGGGGCCCCTCCGAAATGGGCCGAAGCGCACAAGGAGGTAGCACGATGGCGAGCCGCAGGACCTTCCTCCTGGGACAGGCGGTGACCTTCGCTGACGGGGTTGTCGGCCGGCTGGTGGGGCTGGAGATGGAGCCGGACTGGGTGCCCACCCACCTGCTGGTGCGGGTGCCGGGCCCGTGGCCCTGGCAAGGAGGGCGCGTCCTTCGGCTGTCTGCCCAAGCCGCGACCGAATTCCGAGACGAGGAGATCGCGGTGGGCATCCCCTCAACGAAGAGCGAGGCGATTCCCCATCCTGGAGCCCTCCACGCCGAGGGCCAGGTGACTTGGCTGGACACGTTCAGCCGTCTGCACATAGCGGCCCGCGCCGTGGAGCGCCAGGCGGGCTGGTTCCTGGGCCTGGTGGTGGAGCCCGACGGCTCGGTCCGCCTGATCGGAGAGGTGGGCTTGCTCACGAAGAGGCGCATCCTGGTACCGGGCGAGTCCGCCGCCTACCAGAACCATGAGTTCGTCTGGCTGGACCTGAAGGGCCAATCCCTGGACATCTTCCCCACCTTCGAGCCTGACGGCTACGTCGAGAGGGAGGCCTGGACCGCCCTCCGCGGCGTCAGCGGCCTGGGCGAGACGGAGCTGCGCGCCGTCCGCTTGGAGGTCAAAGACGGCAAGGTAATCCTGTCGGGGAACGTGGCCGCCTCGCGCATCGCCGAGGCCGTGGAAGGCGCCCTTTCGGGGGTTTCCTGCGCCCTGGGGATAGAGAACCGCCTGGTCGCTGACCCTGATGTGGAGATAAGCGTAGCCTCGGCCCTGGCCCAGAACCCATCGACCCAGGGCGGGCGCTTCATCGTCCACTCGCGCCTGGGGAGGGTCACGCTGGAGGGTCAGGTGAAGCCGGAGGCGGCGCAGGCGGCCGTGGCAGTGGCCCGGGAGGTGGCGGGAGTGGTGAGCGTCGAGAGCCGGCTCCAGCCGCTCGGCCCGGGCGAGGCCCGCCCCACCGCCTGAGGCCAGCAGGCCCACCCAGAGCCTGCCTCAGCTACCGGTCCTGGATCGCCTCTAGCAGGGTGCTGAAAAAAGGCCATGAATGCCGCTGCGGTTCGACAAGCTCACCGCGAGCGGAATCCAAACACCGCTCATCCTGAGCCTGTCGAAGGGCGCGGAGTGAATTTTCCGTGACCCTGCTAGGCGTCAGCAGCCTCGCCTGCTGGGCTCACGAGGCGCACGACGCCGCTGTCGTCGCGCTCCACGGTGATCCACTCGCCGCGGTTGAGGGTATAGCCGCCGGGGTCGATCTCGGCGCGCAGGATGGCCAGCTCCTCATCCGAGGGGGGCGCCAGCTCCTCCAGGGGGTCGGCGATGAGGGGCTTGAAGTCCATCCTGGCCAGCACCTCCTCCACGGAGATCCAGGGTGCCACGGCCTGGAGCCTCATCATGTGGCTCTTCTCGTCGAAGCCGAAGAGGGCCCGCTCCGTCACCACCAGGTAGGGGCCGGTACCGGCGGGCATGCCGGCACGCTCGCGAGCGCCGGGGCTGCCGTCCAGATAGCCTGGCGAGGATATGAAGTCGACCTTCTCCACGAACTTGCGCTTTTCCAGCTTGGTCATGACGATGATTCGCCAGCACTGGGAGGCGATCTCGTTGCCCCCGCCGGGCCCTCCAAACCGCCTTTCCGGCTTCTCGTAACTCCCCCCAATAAAGGTAGAATTAAGGTTCCCGTACTTGTCGACCTGAACCGCGGCCAGGACGCCGTAGTCCATGTATCCCAGGGTGGCGTGGAAGTCCACGATATTCATGCCCGTCCAGCACACGGAGCGGTAGTGAGAGCGGCTCGCTCCCAGCATCATGCGCCAGAGAGGGAAGGTGGGGCTGGGCGCGACGGCTCCCTCCTCCACCACGTAACCCACTTCCGGCGTTCGCATTCGCTTGGCCATCAGGACGGCCATGAGCGGCGGCCCTGCCATCTGCACGAAGTACAGCTTATCCTCCTCGATGAGGCGAGCGACGGCGCAGATGTTGGCCTCGATGTCTGTGAAGGTCAGTGTCTCGCTCATTCGTAGTAGCCCTCCCGGATGGTCTCCTCCTGGCGGAGCTGAAGCAGCTTCTTGGCCCCTACCCGCTGCTCCAGCATCTCCTCATGGGAGGCTACGCTGTAGACCCACTTGTCCAGGTACTCGCCCATGCGCTCTTGGGCCTGAGCGATCGCGAACTCGAACAGTTGCTGGAAGTCGGCGCCGTAGAGTCCCGGAACGGCGCCCGGGTAGGCGCCAAACGGGGCCAGGACGACCGCATCGACGAAGTAGTAGGGGATGGTGGTCCTCTGAGGCTGACGCCGGATGGCCTCGTTCCCGATGATCTCCTCGGTGGAGATGATGAGCTTCTTCGAGGCCATGGCGATCTCGAGCGGCGCCACGCCAGCGCCGAAGACGCGGGCGTTGCCGTGGACATCGCACTGGTGGACGTGAACGATGCCCACATCCGGGTTGAGGGCGGGGACCACGCAGATCGGTTTCGCCAGATAGGGGTCCTCAATGAGTTTGGCAGCGGAGCGAGCGAAGGCGTCGGTCCCACCCAAGTACCTCATGGGAAGGAAAGGCACCCCCATGGCCCCGGCCAGGAGCCGATAGGAGAGGGCCCCATTCGTCCACTCGATGAGCTCGATCTCCCCTTTCTGGAGAGCCCGGTTGATGACGGGGCCTGACTCCATCCAGCCCACGTCCACCTTGCCGACGCAGCCGCCGGCGACCAGCAGGCTTACATCGGACCAGTTGAATTTCGCGCACAGCCAGAGGTTCTTCTTGCGCTGACGGATGATCTCGCGGAACAGTGAGGTCGGCCCCCTGTTGGCGACATTCTGGTCGTAGGCCACGTAGTCGCCGTCGCTGACGAAGCGCTCTACCGCCTCCTGCTCCGTCACCACCTTGTTGACGGGGCGACGTTCCTTGTGATCGCGGACGTAGGCCCGCAGGCCGTCGGGGTCCGGCATCCGGAACTCGCCCACCCCGGAAGCGAGGACTTCCATCTCTCTCCTCTCAGGACTGCTGCTGCGGAATGCTGACGATCTGCTCTTGGAGGCCCAGGGCCCGCACAACGAATTGCAGCTCGGCGTCCCGCCAGGGCAGAGGGGCGGGCTCCTGGATCATCCTGGCCCGTTTGAGCTCCTCCTCCACCTGGGGATCGGGCTTGAAGGGCTTGCCGTACTCCATTTCGAAGAAGAGGCTCTCAAAGGGGGCCTTCCGGGTCTGGCCACCGGCCTCCCAGGACTCGGCCGGGTAGCCCACGGCCATGAGGCAGATGGGGACAGCGGTCTCCGGCAGCTCGAGCAGCTTGCCCACCTGCTCCAGGCGGGGGCTGCTCATGCAGCAGGTCGCCAGGCCCTCATCCCAGGCCACCAGGGTGGCTTGGGCTATGGCCTGTCCCACGTCCATGTAGGCCAGGGGAGCCTCCGCCATCTGCTGCCAGACAGCGCCAAAGGCGGGGCGCAGGAACTTCTCGATCTGCGCCTTCGTCTCGGCGGCATCTGAGCCGATGCGGCGGGTGTCGGCCAGGTCGTGCAGGTCCTGGATCCACTTGTTGACCTCGTAGGCGGCCTTGTCGTGGTACCACATGATGAAGCAGGGGGCAGTCTGCATCTGCTGGTAGCCCAGGGGCGGCGTGATAGCCCTTATGAGCTGCTCCGACGCCTTCTCTTTCCAGATCACGATGGCCCGGGTGTTGTTCACGTTGCCCACACAGGAGGCGCGCCGCGCTGCTTCCAGCATCTTCTGGATCTTCTCGCGTTCCACCGGCCTGTGGGGCAGGAAGAAGCGGATGGTCCTGCGATTGCCGATTACCTGTTTTACCTCCATTCGGCACTCCTTCTTTGCAGATAGAGTCCATCCCGGCGACCCTAGACGGTGCGTCCCGTAGGACTCTAGCACTAATAGTTAACGGGTTCCAGGCCTGGAAGGATTGAGGGGGCCTTGACCGGCGCCTGAGGCGGCGACCCGGTGAGGGCCGGGGTCCTCTACTCGTAGCGCAGGGCTTCGGCGATGGGGATGCTGGAGGCTTGCCGCGACGGGATGAAGGTCATTACCAGGGAGGCAATGTAGGCAAAGGCGCAGACCAGCAGGATCTCAAGCCACGGGATGTAGAACCCCGTCAGACCGGCGGCGGTCAACTCATCGCTGGTCATGAGGAAGTAGGAGAGAAGGATGGCCAGGCCCACACCGGACGAGATTCCCAAGAGGGTCACAAAGGAAGACTCCATCAGGAAGCTCAGCGCCACGGCACCTCTGGTGTAACCTATGGCCCGCAGCATGCCGATCTGCTGCCGACGCTCCACCACAGTCCGGAAGGCGATTACGCCCACGGCGGCGACCCCCACCACAAGCCCCAGGCCCATGAAGGCCTGCATCAGGTAGAAGAAGCCGCTGAACAGGCGGACCTCATCCTGCCGCTGGGCCTTGATAGACACCGCCTGCGCCCCCTTGGTGAAGAGGGCTGCCTCGATGGCATCGGCGGTCGCCTTGGCCTCCCGCGGGTCCTGCAGCCGGATGAAGTACGTCGAGTACTCCGGGTGCCCGAAGACCTCCCGCACCAGGCGTTCGGAGGTGATAAGGCCGGAAAAGCTGGAGAAGGGGCCAGAGCCGCTGGCCCCCGAGTTCAGGAGGCCGATGAGCTGCACCTCGCCGACCACAGCAGTGGCCTTGTCATGGACCTGGATCTTGATAGGCTCGAACGTGGTGGTGCTTGCGGTAATGCCGTCCAGGGTGAATATGCCGAAATCGCCGAATGCGAACCCCTGGGGCACCGCGCTGAGGTCGATGACGGCCAGGTTGCGCTGAGTACGGATGGCCTCCCAGACGGCCTGGTCGTCCTTGTAGCCGGTGGCGCGGGCCTGGAGGGGCAGGTTGGCGGTGCGGAGGAACTCGTCGTCGGCCCCCTTGACAAAGTAGAACTTGAACTCCTCCTGGCCCTCCTGGCGCAACTCGGCGGTGGAGGGCCGCGCCACCCCTAGCCTGCCTAGGGAAGTGAACTTGCTGGTATCGACGGAGCCCTCCTGGTCGAGGGCCTGCCGCAGGTCCGCGATGGGGTTGTTGGGGTTCTCATCCACCTGGACATCCCAGCCTCCGCGCGCGTCTTCGCTCAAGAAGAGGCGGTTGAAGTTGGCGTTCATGGTGGACATCACCACCAGCGCGAAGACCACCAGGGAGATCATGGCCACAGTCATGCCTGTGCGGAACTTGTTTGCCAGGGGGTAAGCCACCGCTGTCTTCACGGCCGGCAGGATGCGCCCCAAGCGCCCGCCCACCTTGCTCACCACGGCGAGCAGCAGGTCGGCGTTGTAGATGAGGACAAACGTCGCGGCGGCCACCATGACGATGCCGCTCAAGAAGAACATCTCGATGCCGCCGGACTCCAGTTTCGGAGGGATACGGCCGCCAGCGCCAAGCGCCCAGAAGGCCAGCAGCAGAAGGCCCGCAGTCGTGAAGACGGGCCGCTGAGGGAGGCCGGCGAAGTCGAGGGTCAGGACTACCCCCAGAACGACCAACGAGACGCCCAAGGCATAGGGGAATTGAGCGTCCGTTGCCAGGCCCGTAAAGACCAGAGCCAACCCTGCGACGATGGAGAGTATGCCGATGCGGAAGGTGAGGAAGACGCCCGCCGCAACCAGAAGCACCGCCAGGGTGCCGAAAACGCCCGCCAGCACCGCCAGGTTCGAGGTGACGCCCGCCAGAGCGCCGAGGACTCCTGCCGCAAGGAACAGACCCAGGTTGCGCGCCCACGTCCGGAGTCCCGCCGGCCGGAAAAACAGCCGCGCCAAGTAGCGGAGGACCGCCAGCCGACCTCGGCCGATCTGCCACCGCATGCGCACCGCCGGAGGTTCAGGAAGATCGCGGATGGCGCGCACGATGTTGAGGGCGCTCACCCGCCAGGACGAGAAGACGACGCTCAGGAAGGTCAGTACCACGCCCAGGGAGTAGGAGATGATGAGGCTGCGGGCGGTGACGTGTGCGCGGATGGAAAGGTTGAACTCGGAGAAGATGGCGGCCATGATCCCGGTCAGGGCCAGGGCGACCAGCACCCCCAGGAAGACCCCCACCAGGGCGGAGAGGAGGTTGTAGCCCATCCCCTCGGACATGAACATCTGGACGAGGTGGCGCCTCTTGGTGCCCACGGCCCGGATGATGCCCATCTCGGTCTTCCGCTCCGCCGCCAGCATCACGAAGATCATGAGGATGAGCAGGATGCCGGCGGCTATGGAGAAGAGGCCCAGGACGAGGAAGAAGGTCATCATGCCGTTGCCGAACTGCTCGGCAAAGTGGATGTTGTCCCGCTTGGTCTCCTCCACGCCCAACTGGAGCCCCTGCTTGTCTATGACATCCTTCAGCTTCTCAGTGACGGTGCCGCTGAGGGCCAGGGAGTCGCGGACGCCGCCCCGGTTGGAGATGGCGATCAAGTCCACCTCGCCCTCCCGGCCGAAAGCGCGCTGGAGCACGTCCAGGCGCGCCACCATCCCTTTGGTGCCCTCCGTGCCGCCGAGGTCGCCTGTGGCCATGCGGTCCTGCACTATGTCCGCCACCTGAAAGCGGAGGGGCTCGTTCTGGTAGTAGATGGTGACGGTGTCCCCGGCCTGCGCCGCCAGCTCGTCGGCGGCGCTCTTGTTCAGGTAGACCTGGTCTTCGCCCAGGGCCCCGATGTCCAGGAGCCGTCCCTCCAGGTTGACCACGTCCGGGAAGGCGTCCATGCGGGCCGGGTCGAGGCCTACCACGCTTACGGCGGGGGCGCTCAGCCGCACCCTCTCATTGACGGCGGGCACCGTCTCCACGAGGGCCGGCGCAATGCCGTCGATGTTGGGGTCGTTGCCGACGCCAGCCTCCAACTGTTGGACCGTGCTGGAGGGGATGCTGATGGCGCTCGTGCCAACACCGCCCTCCCCGCTCTCGAACTGGACGACCTCGTCCACGTGGCCCATGACGTCGTACACCGTGCTGCTGATGCTGTAGTCCACGGTGTCGCCGGTCGTGAAGGCGGCGGAGATGATGAGGGTGCTGAGCATCAGTCCGATGACGATGAGGGTGGTCTGGGCCCGCCGCCGGGGGATGTTCCGCAGGCCGACGAGGAACATGACGCGGTTGCGGAGGGCCGCTACGGCCACGGTGGCCAGGCTGATCCCCAGGAGGACCAGCAGGACCACCATGATGGCGTTCATCGGGATGCCGAAGAGGCTATGCATGACGGTGGGTGAATGCGGGGCTCACCGAACGGGAGCCCGCTCGGTGAGCTTCTCGTCCACGATGTGGCCGTCCACCATGTAGACGATGCGGTGGGTGACGGCGGCGATGCGTGGATCGTGGGTGACGATGACAAAGGTCTGCTGATTACGCTCGTTCAGCTCAACCATTAACTGCATGATCTCGTCGGCGTTAGCCGAGTCCAGGTCCCCGGTGGGCTCGTCGCCCCAGACGATGGCCGGCTCGTTGACCAGGGCACGGGCGATGGTGACGCGCTGGCGCTGGCCGCCTGAGAGCTCGAGGGGACGGTGGTTAGCCCACTCGACCAGGTGCACCTGGTCCAGGGCCTGCATGGCCCGCTGCCGCGCCCCCCGCGCGTTCACTCCAGCCACGAGCAGCGGCAGCTCCACGTTCTCCACCGCCGAGAGGACGGGCAGCAGGTTATAGAACTGGAAGACGAAGCCCATGCTGCGGGCGCGATACTCCGTCTTCTGGTTGTCGGAGAGGCGGTTGATGTCGGTGCCGTCGACGAGGATGAGCCCCGCGTCGATGGTGTCCAGACCGCTGAGGCAGTTAAGAAGGGTGGTCTTGCCGCAGCCCGAGGGGCCCATGATAGCCACCATTTCTCCCCGTCGCACTGCCAGAAAGACGCCGCGCAGGGCGCGCACCTTCACCTTTCCCGTGTCGTAGGTCTTGACGACACCTTGGGCCTCGACAATCAGGGAATCCTGAGCCGCGGGCCTCTGCTGACCGTCCTTCCCCTCTAGACCTGGAACCACCGCCTACCTCCCGATACCACGATATACACGAAAAGGGCCATGCGGCCGTGACATCCACGAGGCGCCGCGGCCCAGCCCTCAACACTACCGGCACCACTCCAGCCACCGAGCAGCGGCAAACAGCGGCGCAGCCCTGAACGCCGGACCGGGTGGCTGGCTCCGCTCTATCTTAACATACCGAGAGTCTTCGACCCACCGCCAGTCTAGGGCCGGCCCTGGTACAGCGGATCCTGAGTGTCGATCCACATGTCCGCATCGTGGAAGGAATTGCCGTACCAGGGAGACCCCCAGGTGTTGCGCACGTAGGGCCAGTGGATGGGCACGTTGATCTCGGCTAGCCAGTCTAGGCGGGCCAGCACCGAGTCCAGCAGGTAGCGCTGGATCTTGAACCCAAGGTCCCGTCGGGCCTCGTAGTCAAACTCCTCTCGCTGCGCCTCGAGCATGCGGTCCAGCTCCGCGTCCGAGAGGTTGAAAGAGTTCTTCGGACCACCCGTGTGGAAGTAAGGGTAAACCCAGTCGTCCAGGTCATTCCAGCCGTTGTCATAGCTGAGGCTGAAGATGATCCGCTTCTCCAGGGCGCCCTGGGCCAGCTTGGTGTAGCCGGTGATGTCCAAGTCTCCCTCGGTCTCAGCGCCTAGCGCCTCCTTGAGCATACCCTGGAACTGGGGGAAGAAGGCGCGCAGGTAGTCCGGGATGCCGGCGTAGATAATGGTGAACTTCCCGATGGCGGGGCCACCGGCGGCCTCCCACAGCTTCTTCGCCTCGGCCAGGTCCTCTTGCCGCTCCTGCGGGTCGACGCGATAGCCTGGCTTGCTGAGCAACTCGGCCTGGGGTAGCGCCCAGCGCTCGATCGCACCGGGTACCGGCCCCACCATGTAGAACCACTGGCGGAACATCTGCTGGCCCATGCGGTTGCGGTCGATGGCAAGGTTGACAGCCTTGCGCAGGCGCAGGTCCTTGAAAGGGGTCGTGGCCGCGGGTGAATCGGCCACCAGGAAGCGACTGGCGAGCCAGCCGGCATCCGGGAACTCCGTGGTCTGAGCGCCCGTCTCAGAGGCTATGCGGGGGCCGTTGCCGCGGTCGCTGAAGCCAGTGCTGTCCACCTGCTTGCTGCGGAAGGCCACCTCGGTGGCGGTGTCGTCTTGCGGGGGCCAGATGGCCTCAAGGCCGTCGAGGATGGGACGGTCGAGGAGGCCCTGTTCCGCCAGGTCGTTGCGCGCGAACCAGTTGGGGTTGCGTACGACGCGCACCACCTTCACGCTGACGAAATCCTTGAGCATGAAGGGGCCGCTCCCCACCATGCGAGAGGGGTCATTCATCTCATCATTCTGATCCACCACCTCCCTGGGCACGATGAAGGCATTGTTGTCGCCCAGGTAGTGGATGAGGGGCGAGGTGGGGCGCTTGGTGGTGATGCGCAGCGTCAGGGGGTCAACCACCTCGATGCGGTCCACCGCCTCCCACTGGCTGGCCCGGTAGTAAAGGGCTGACTTGGGGCTGTTGGGGTTCATCTGCCGCTCAATGGAGTACTTGACGTCCTCGGCGGTGAGCTGGCGTCCGGCCACCTGCGGGAAGGCGCTGCGGATGGCTTGCGTGTCGTGGAAGGCGACATCGGGTCGCAGCTTGACGACAAAGATGAGCTTGTCGATGACCTCAGGCATGGACTCCGCCAGGTCAGGGACGATTGTCCCTTTGTAGACGTTGTCGTACTTGAGGACCTTGCTGAAGACCCTGGCGTGCATGTTGTAGATGGTGCCGATCTGCGTCTGGTGAGGGTCAAGGGTGTCGAGAGCAATAGCGTCCCACCCGAAGTTGCGAACGATGCCCCCGCGGGTGCCAGCCGGCTCGAGGCCCTCGGCGGCCGGCGTGGCGGCCGGTGTCTCCTTGGCGGCCTTCTCCTCGCCGCCACAGGCAGCGAGGGCCAGGCCCGCCCCCAGACCGGCCGCTCCGCCCAGGAAGCGCCGTCGTGAAAAGCGACGTCGGGACCAATAGGTGGAGCTTTCGTTCATGGCTCGTTCCCCCCTCGCGTCCACCACCAGAGAGAATGCCTCCCTCCGATGGTCCGCAGATGAGCCCCGGCCGCGGCCGCGGATAACAGTCCTTCAGCCAGGGTCAACCCCTAGGCAGTCTTCTTGGCCACCGCCCGACTTCGGGGCAGGCGGCTCAGGAGAGCATATAGGACAAAGCTGAGGAGGAAGGCCGGAACGGAGGCATTCAACCAGGAGACCTTCTCATCCAGGGGGAATGGCAACCTGAGCAGCCCGTGGAAGAAGCCTTCCATGCCGTCCACCCACCAGGAGAGGCTGCCCGGCGATATCCAGTTGTAGAGGAGGAACCCCGCCAACCAGATCACCAGGGCCGGCGCGTTGACGCCCCCACGATACCAGAACCGGCCTCCGTTCTGGTAGAGGACATCGCTGGGGGTGACCCTTCGCCGGAGGAGGAAGTGGTCGGCGGCCAGGATGCCGAAGAGGGGTACGAAAACGGAGCCCAGCAAGAGCAGGAAGTTCTCGTAGTGGATGAACGCCACCCCCAGGGCCAGAGCCGTACAGAGGACACCGATGCCCAAAGTGACTCGGCGCTGATCCAGCCAGGGGGCCAGGTTCTTTAGGGAGACGGATGCCGAATAGACGCTGGCGAAGGTCTCGTCGGTCTCTGTCACCAGCAGGATGAGGAAGGCCAGCACGCCGACCGGAATGATCAGGATGAAGCCCAGCACGTCGCTGGAGGAGACGGTGGGCACGTAGAGGACGCCAAGCATGGTGAACCAGACGGTGGCCAGGAAGAAGCCGCCGAAGGTGCCCAGGAAGGCGTTGCGCGCCCCGCGGGAGAAGCGCGAGTAGTCGGCCACCAGGGGCAGCCAGGCTATGGGCAGGGCCACCACCATGTCCACGCCTTGCCAGAAGGAAGGCCAGCCCCCTGTCGCTGGCCGACGCATGAGGTCAGGGATGCCGCTCGAGGCCAAAGCGGAGTAGGTGATCATGAGGCCGGCCAGGAGCATGAACCAGATGGCGAACTTCTTGAACCACCGCCGCACCATGACCCGCGGGTCGCTCAAGGCCATCGCCGTGCCCAGCGCTCCGAAGAGGATGATCCAGATGGGGCGCCCCTCGAAGCCCAGGTGCCGGCTGAGGCCGACGGCACCCTCGCCCATGACCATGAGGGCGAAGGTGCCCCAGGCTACGTTGCGGGCCAGGGCCAGGAGGCTGGCGGCGTAGGAGCCCCGGATACCCAGGGGAGCTCTGAGGAGAGCCATCGTCGGCAGGCCGCTATCGGCGCCGATGACGGCGGCAGTGGCCAGCATCAGGTTCCCGATGACGGCCCCGATGAGGATCGCCAGGAAGGCCTCCCCCAGGCCCAGGGCGGGCACCAGGAATGCCCCCGTCACCATGAGAAGGAGGCTGAAGCCCAGGTTGCCCCAGAGGGCGGCGTTGTCCAGGAGGCCCAGGGTGCGGGAAGGCGCCGGCACAGGCTCGATGCCCCAGTCGGCGGGGGGCATCCTCGCGCGGTCAAGGGCGGCGATGCGGGCCAAGCTCCCCTCCTAAGCCTTCTCCACCTCGACGGCGGTGGCCCTGTCCACCTGCATGGGCTGCCAGTTCCAACGCGTGTAGTTCAGATGGCCGTAGCCGGCGGCCAGGTGCAACCACTTCACCATGCCCGGGACGGCCGCGTCGTAGGACTTCCAGTTGCGGAACTGGTAGGGCTCGAAGGCGGCGTAGATGATGACCTCGCCGGGCTGGACGGCGGCAGAGATCGCACAGCGCACGTGGAACGACTCGAAGTCGTTGTAGACGCGAACCTCGTCGCCGTCGGCGACACCCCGCGCCTCGGCATCCTTGAGGTTCATGAAGAGGCTGGGACCACCGCGATGGGTGTAGAGCATGAGCCTCTGCACCGCCCAGATAGAGTGGATGCTGGAGCGCTGGTGGGCGCTGACCAGTCGCAGGGGGTAGTCGCCGCCGATCTTGGGATTCGGCTTATGCATGGGGAGCTCTTCGCCGGCCTCCAGGAACCACTCGTGGTCGATGTAGAACTGGATGCGCCGCGTCAGGGTGGGGTAGGGCATCTTCCGCTCTCGGTGCCAGCGCAACGGCGAAACGGTCTCGTTCGGCCTGATGGTGGTGGCCATGTTCAGACCATTGGCATCGATGCCCAGGCCCGTGAAGCGGATGACCCCCTTCTCGCGCACCTTCTTCATGTCGGTGCCCTCGGGCAGGGCGCCGGCCCTGACCGTGTCGGCCACCATGTCCGCCGCCAGCTTCTCTTCGTCTTTCTCCTTGATGCGACCGTCCATAGTAAAGATGCGGTAGAGGTCGTCCAGGCGAAAGGTCTGGCCCCTAGCGTCCTGGTACTCCACCAGGCCCTGTTCGCGGGCCCGCTCCTCGATCCTGCCGGCCAGGCGAGCGAAGATCTCCCACTCGGGCTTGCACTCGCCGGGGGGCTCCACCGCCTTGTCGGTAAAAGTGAGGAAGCCGATGTGCCAGGTGGGGAAGCGGAAGTCGACCTTCTCGTAGAAGGCGGCCGCCGGCAGGACGATGTCCGAGAAGTGAGCGGTGGTGCTCATGCGGATCTCGACGGTAGCGATGGTCTTCAGACGCGGCCACAACTCATTGAGAAGCTGCTTGAGGCCGCCGCGGGTGCGGCGCAGACAGGAGCCCGCCACCTCCAGGAGCACCCGGGGCGGCTGGTTCTCGGCTGGGCGGGCCAGCTCGCCCCACCACTTCTCGACGGCCTCGCGCAGGTACTCGTCGAAGGGCCGACGCATGGTGGGGTCGTTCCATTCGGGGCGGTTCCAAACATCCTTGTAGCCGGCGTGCCAGTACCAAAAGAAGACCGGCGGCGCCATGAGGCCGCTCATGGGGTGCTTGGAGATGCGTCCTACCTTGGCTTCCTCTCGCTCCAGTGCTATAGCCACCATCTCCTCGGTCATGGTGGGGTCGCGGTCCTTGATCTCGCGCTGGAGCTTGCCGGCATTCTGAGCGAAGTCGAGGAAGCCATCGAATCCACTCTTGTCCTTCACAGGCGTCAGGATGGCCAGGGGAGAGGTGTTGGCGCCCCGCATGCCGGTCCCCGGCCGTCCAAAGTTGCCGGTGAGGGCCAGGAGGAGGGCCATGGAGCGCTCCATGAGATCGCCGTGGTAGTACTTGGGGACGTTGAAGCCCTCCAGAATGTGCACCCGCTGGGCAGCAGCCACACGATGGGCCAGGTCGTTGATGACGTTGGCGGAGATACCGCAGATACGGGAGGCGCTGGCGAGGTCGTAGTCGCGCAGACGCTCCTTCAGCAGCTCGAAGACGGGCCGCACCTCCACCTCACTGCCGTCGGCGAGGGTGGCGCGGTAGGTGCCTTCCAGGGCCGGGTCCACCTTGCCCAGTCGAAGGGTGCTGCGGGACGCCTTGGCGATCTCCTGCTTCTTGCTGTCGAAGAAGTAGAACTGGTCATCGCGGCCGTTCTCTTCCAGGTCGCTCTGGCGCAGGAAGCGGCGGCTGTCGCTGCGCACCAGGAGGGGCAGGTCGGTCTGCTCCTTCATGAAGGCGGCGTCGTAGCGGCCCTCATCGACGATGACCTGGCACATGGCCAGGGCCAGGGCGCCGTCTGTGCCGGGCTTCACCGGCAGGTGAAGGTCCGCGTGGATGCTGGAGGCGTTAACGTCGGGGGCGATGGAGACCACGTAGCCGCCGCCGTAGCGGACCTCCGTCAGGTAATGGGCGCAGGGGATGCGCGTCATGACCGGGTTCATGTGCCAGATGAGGATGAGGTCCGCCTTATACCAGTCGTCCACGGAGCTGACGAACGCGTACTTGCCAAAGGTGATGCCGAGGCCGAAGTTGTAGTCGGTGGTGAGGGCGTTGTTGTCGAGAGTGGTGCCGCCCAGGTAGCGGATGAGGCGCCAGGCAGGCACGGAGCCATGGACACTGCCCCCCTCGCCGGAGCCGAACTCGAAGAGGATGCTCTCGGGGCCGCTCTCACGGATGGCATCGAGAAAGGCATCGGCCACTTCTGTGAGGGCCTGGTCCCAGGTGATGCGCTGCCAGCGGCCGCTGCCGCGCTCGCCCACCCGCTTAAGGGGGTAGAGAAGCCTCTCCGGGCCATACATGACATCGCTGAAGCAGGCGCCCTTCTGGCAACCACGGGGGTTCATGTCCGGCACCCCGTCTTCGATCTGGGGGTACTGGGAGGCCTGCTCCTCGCGCCAGACGACGCCGTCCTTGGTGTAGACCCGGAAGGAGCACGAACCGGGGTAGCAGTCCACGAGGTGGGTGCCGTAGGTCACCTTGTCCCAGCGCCACTTCTTGCGATAGACATCCTCCCAGGTACGGTAGACTACCTCTTCACCCGTCGTGACCTGGGCGGAGGCGCTACCGCCGGAGCGGACGGCCTCGTAACCGAGCCTGGTGAGGGACAGGACCAGCACCGCCGATCCTGTCGCCTTGAGGAATCGCCGCCGCGATACCTGGTTTCCCACTACCTGGCGCAACGCGACCTCTCCTGCTCTCCCCTCACGGCATCAACGCCACGCTAGAAGCCCATCTCCGTCTCGACACGACCAGAGGCCCGCAAGAGCCTCCGCGATCTGCCAGTAGCCCTCCCGCGCGATGCGGCGGCCGAGGCAGGTCTGGCATCCCACGCGGCAACGGGCGAGGGAGAGAGTGCCACCCGGCTATTTCCACTGCAACTCGGCCGGATCGCGGTCGAACGGCTTGAAGAGCTCGCGCCACTTGTAGACGATGAGCATGTCCATGAGCTCGGACTGCTCCTTGCGCCGGGCCTTGGCCATTTCCGCCTTCAGAATATCGAGGGCCTTGTTGACCCGGGACCCGAAGAGCCGCTCCAGGTACTCGATCGGGATGCGAGGCGTGCTCTCGTCGATGCTCCCATCGTCGTTCAGGCGGTAGGGAGCGAGCGGTGGGATGTAGAACATGTTGGGTATGGTGCCATACTCCGGATGGAGGGGCAGGGCCACCTCCCATTCGTTCACCAGCTTGTGAATGGGGCCGTTCTTATCATCCAGGTAGCCCACGAACACCAGCCTCCCCGGACACTGGCGGGCACAGGCCGGCGCCACCCCCTTCTCGATACGGGGGTAACAGAGGATGCAGTGCTGGCTGACCTTCTTCACGTAGTTGAAGTAGACCTTCTTGTAGGGGCAGGCCTCCAGGCAGAACTGGTAGCCCCGACAGCGCGTCTCGTCGCGGAGGACGATACCGTCCTCCTTGCGCTTGTACATGGCGTTGCGGGGGCAGGCCTCTATGCAGATGGGCCGCGTACAGTGATTGCAGAGGCGTGGGAGGTAGAAGAAGAAGCTGTTAGGATACTCGCCGCCGCCCTGATCCTCATCCCAGTTGGGACCCCAGGTGGGCGGCTCGCCCAAGGGCTTCAGGTATACCGAGGGACCTTTGCCGCTGTAGAAGACCTCGTCGTAGTTGAAGTCCCAGCCGCCGCCCCACTCCTCGCGGGTCGGGCGTATACCGGGGAAGGGCACGCCGTCGCGGTAGCCGCCGCCCATGTTCTCATAGTCCCTGGGGTGGCCGCGGCCAGGCTGGGTGTTGACGGTGCACCACCACTGGTAGTCCATGCCCTCATCGCGCATCCACAGGACCTTGCAGGCCACGGAGCAGGTCTGACAGCCGACGCACTTGTTGAGGTCGAAGACCATCGCGACCTGGCGATCCGACTTCATTAGCTCGTCTTTGGGAACCATAATCATGGTGTCCTCCCCTGGGTTCGAGGGCGTTGCCCCGCTACCCGTCCCTCCTCGGAATCTCAGCCTTCCAGAGTCAGCTCACGCCACTGCTTGGAGAAAGCCTTGATGCCGGCTCTCTCGCCGCTGCCGCCCTCCCAGACGGCGAAGGCCACCTTCGTCGAACCGCCGGCGGCGACCTGCACCGTCTCGCCTTTCTGGTCAGCAACGGCCAGCGGGCGAGAAAGGACGAGGCGCCAGGTGCCGTCTTTCCACTCGGAGCGGGCGACGATACGGCTCTTCTCGGTGTCCTCTACCGTGCCGATGCCCTGGGCACGCACGTTGCGGGCGGCCTCGGGCTCGTCGGCCTGCCAGAACCAGGCGTTAACGGCCGCCTCCTCGCTCCCCATGCTGGCCAGAGGCGCGTCTCCATTGAGGGGGAAGAGGACACCGGCACCATCCGGGAAGCCGCGACCGCTGTAGTCTGCGTCGCGGCTCTCGTCCCGCCACTCCAGATGGAAGAGAAGGTCCTTGCCGTTGTGGGCGGCGCGGACATCCAGGAAGCGCACCTTCCCGATAGGCCTGTCGGCCCAGGCGGTGCGGATGTAGCGAGAGGGCTGGCTGGCCAGCGGGGTGCCGCCCATGTTGATGGTTTCGGCGGGCACCTTCTCCCACTCCGGCGAGGCCGGATCCAGCAGAGTCTTGGAGTCCAGAGCCACCTTCTTGGCCAGCATGTCGGTCCTCCCTCTTGACGGATCGCCCCCTGCCTCAGGCCATCTTGGCCACGTCCACATAGATGCCCCTATCGATGGGGATGGGCTGCCAGTGGACGGGGCGGTAACGCAGGTGGCCGTAGCCTCCGGCCAGGTGCAGCCACTTCACCATGCCCGGCTCAATGTTGGCTGGGTCCTTCCACGCCCGAAACTGGTAGGGCTCAAAGCCGTTGTAGATCATCACCTGCCCGGGGCGCATGGCCGGCGTCACCTTCACCCAGATGGATATGGAGGACATGTCGTTGAAGACGCGCACCTCCTCGCCGTTCTCGATGCCGCGGGCGGCGGCGTCGTCCTCGTTCATGAACATGAAGGGGCGCCCCTGGTGAGTCTGGAGCATGAGCCGGTTGGTCATGTTCATGGAGTGGATGCTCCAGCGCGGGTGGCCGGAGGTCAGGACGAAGGGGTAGTCGCCGCCCTGCTTGGGAGTCTCCTTGTGGGTGGGCAGCTCCTCACCGGCCTCCAGGAACCAGTCGTGGTCGATGTAGAACTGGGCCCGCCGGGTGAGAGTGGGGAAGGGCACCTTCTTCTCGGTGTGCCAGCGGAAGGGTGCGTGCGTCTCGTTGGGCTTGAGGTCCGAGGCCTGGGCCAGGGCCATGGAGGACTTGCCCCAGTCGATGAAGCGCACGAAGCCCTTCTCCCGCAGCGTCTTGAGGTTGGTCCCTTTGGGGAGGGTGCCGGCGATAACGCTGTCCTTCACCATCTCGTCGAGAACGTCCTCATCCCGGACGAAGTCGCCGCCGGCGGTCAGGGCGTCGTAGAGGTTGTCCAGGCGGACGGGGAAGCCGTGCTTGGTGGTGTACTCGGTGAACCCCCGGGCCTTGGACCGCTCCTCCAGTTTCTTGGCGAGAGCTAGAGTGATCTCCCACTCAGACTTGGCCTCGCCGGGCGGGTCGACGGCCTTGTCCGAGAGGGTGAGGTAAAGGATGTGAGGGGTGGTGTAGCAGAAGTTGGGTTTCTCGTAGTGGTGGGCAGCAGGCAGGAAGATGTCGGAGTAGAGGCCGGTGGTGTTCATCCGCCAGTCGATGGTGACGATGAGCTTCGCCTTGGGCCAGAGGTGCTTGAGGAGCATGGTCTGGCCGCCGCGCTGGCGCCGCAGCAGGTTGCTGCCGATCTCGAAGATGACGCGGGGGGGCGTATTCTCGTCCGGCACGCGGAAGCCCTCGTACCAGCCGCGCTCGATGCCCTCCTTCAGGTACTCGTCGAAGGGGCGCGGCATGTTGGGGTCGTTCCACTCCTTCTTGTTCCAGATGTCCCTGTAGCCGCAGTGGTAGTACCAGAAGAAGGCTGAAGGCACATAACCGCCCATGGCGGCACCACGGTAACCCTGCTCGGCCAGGAGCATTTCGTCGGTCATGGTAGGGTCCTCGGCCTTGATGACCCCCAGCAGGGCATCGCGCAGGTGGAGGATCTCTTCCGCGGCCTCGGCGCCCTTCCGCTGCTTGGCCCCGAACAAGAACATGCCGTCCAACATGCCGACGGCCCAGCTACGGGCCCCGGTCCCTTTCTTGCCCCAGTTGCCGGTGAGGGCCAGGACCAGCATCATGGACCGCTCCATGAGGTCGCCATGGTAGTACTTGCCGGCGTTCCATCCCATGAGGACGCGGGTGCGCTTCTGCGAGGCCTTGCGGGCCAGCATGCGGATGAAATCCGGGTGGACACCGCAGACCTCGGTGGCCTTCTCCGGGAGGTAGTCCTGAAGGCGCTGCTTCAGGAGCTCGCAGACGGGGGTCACCTCCACCTCGGAGCCATCCGCCAGGCGGGCCTTGAAGCGGCCCTCCAGGGCAGGATCCACGTCTCCCAGGGCCAGCGTGGCCCGCGAGGCCTCCACTACCTTCCTGCTCTTGCTGTCGTAGAAGTAGAACTGGTCGTCGCGGCCACCGTCCACGTCGCTGCCCCTGAGGAAGCGCCGGCTGTCCAGGCGCACCAGCAGGGGCAGGTCCGTCTGGTCCTTGACGAAGTCGGCGTCGTAGATGCCCTCCTCGACCAGGACCTGGCAGATAGAGAGGGCCAGGGCGGCATCGGTGCCGGGCTTGACGGCGATGTGGTGGTCGGCGTGGATGGCGGAAGGGCTGTAGTCCGGCGCGATGGTCACCACCTCGGCTCCCCGGTAGCGGCCCTCGGCGATGAAGTGATACCAGGGGATAGAGGTATAGACGGGATTGATGTGCCAGATGAGCATCAGGTCCGTGTGGAACCAGTCGTCCACACTGGGGGCGGGGTCGAACTTGCCAAAGGTGACATAGATGCCGGGGCTGAAGTCGTTGATCTCGGACTGGACGTCGGTGGTGATGCCGCCCAGGCGCATGATGGCGGCGCCGGCCAGGATCAGGGACTGAGGGCCTCCCTCGGACGGCTCCCCGATGCGGATCAGGGACTCCGGCCCCACCTCCTGGATGGCGTCGATCATGGCGTCGGCGATCTCGGTTAGGGCATCGTCCCAGGAGATGCGGGTCCACTTGGCCTCGCCGCGTTCGCCGGCCCTCTTCAGGGGGTGGAGGACGCGGTCCTGGCCGTAGAGGAGCTGGCTCCAGGAGGCGCCCTTCTGACAGCCCATGGGGTTCATGTCGGGGACGCCTTCCTCAATGGTGGGGTAGACGCCCGCCTGCTCCTCGCGCAGGACGACGCCGTCCTTGCTGTAGACCCGGTAGGAGCAATTGCTGGGGTAGCAGTCCACGCAGTGGCTGCCCCAGGTCACTTTGTTCCAGCGCCACTTCTCTCGGTAGAGGTCCTCCCAGCCGCGGTGAGGGTGCTCAGGGACCGGCTCAGCACCCTTGCGGGGGTTGTTCGCCTTCCGACCTCTGGAAAAGGAAGCTGCCATCGCTGGGCCTCCTAGCCGCTACCGGGGCAAACCGACAGAGGCACACAAAACAGCAGGACGCCCTGCTGGGAGTCATTTCGGCAATGGCTAATTGACGGCGCGATTATGTTGGTCGCCGCTGTAGGGCGGAAAGTGCCATTGGCCCCCTCACAGACGTGTCAAAAGTCACCTCTTGCTCGCCGCTCCAGGGGCCGAGTCGCCCTCGCGCGCAGCCCAGGAAGGGGCGTTCGCTCCCCAACCTCGGCCGGGCCCCTTCCCCTAAAGTCGTACCTCTTCTCGCCGATAATCCGCGGGGCGGGCGATGACGGGCCGCCTGGCGGCTCGTGCCGTCCGTTTCTTTTGCCGAGGGAACCGGCGCTACCTCTCGGAGTGCGGGATGGAACCTGCTCCTACCCCTGCCGCGCTGACCGGGCAGGCGATTGCCCTGGCCTGCCCCTCATGCACTCGCCCGCTCAAGGAAGAGGCATCGGCCCTTCACTGCCCGACCTGCAACCGCGACTGGCCTGTCCTCGACGGCATCCCACTCTTCGGACAGCCGGCCTTCTGGAGCAAGCTCTCTCAGGATCAGACTGCCGCGCTGCTGGCGCGGGCACCGGAGATGGGCTTCCGAGAGGCTCTCCTTCAGGTGCTGGAGTCGGTGGCCGACCGGCGGGACCGGCTGGCCACATACGAGTACGCTACCGATCCCAACCGGGCCTGCGGCCTCTTCCTCTGCCCGCTAACCGCCGATTCCGTCGTCCTGGACTGCGGCGCCGGCTGGGGAGCGCTGACGCTGGTCGCTGCCCACGCCTCGCGGGCCGTGGCGGCCATGGATCCCTGCCTCCAGAACCTGGAGGTCGTGCGCCTTCGTGCCCGCGAGGCCGGCCTTGCCAACGTCACGCCCGTGCTCGGCGACATTCTGGCGCCACCGTTCCCCGATTCCCACTTCGACCTTGTGGTCATGAACGGTGTGCTGGAGTGGGTGGGACGTTCGCAGGCCTTTGCCAGCCCCCAGGCCGCTCAGGAGGCCGCCCTGCGACAGGTGCAGCGGATACTCAAGCCGGGAGGGCACCTCTACCTGGCCATCGAGAACCGGCTCGGGTTCAAGTACTTCCTCGGCAAGCAAGACGAGCACACGGACGGCCTCCGCTTCACGACGGTGCTGCCGCGCTGGGCGGCAGACCTCGTCTCCCGCCTCGCCGGCCGGGGCCCTTACCGCACCTACACCTACAGCGCCGGCGGGTACAAGCGCCTCCTGCGGCGCGCCGGCTTCCAGGCGTCCCGCTTCCACCTGGCACTGCCTGACTACCGACATCCGCGCTTCCTCATCCCCACCGGAGACGCCTCGTTCCAGTACGTACTGGACAATCACCTTCGCAGCCATCCGAAGGTGCCGGCACCCCTCTTCCTGCTGGCTTCCCTGGGCGCCCGGCTGCGCCTCCACGAGCTGCTTAGCCCGGCGTTCGCCATCATCGCCAGGAAGGCAGAGACATGAGCGGATCGCTGGAAGAAGAGCTGCTCTCACGCTGGCAGGACTGGTTCGGCGAGAGCCCGCCAGCCGGTCTGGAGTTTCTGGCGGTCGGCCGGAAGTACCGCGACTGCTACACGCTGCTGCCCCTTCCTGCCGGCGGTAACCAGCCCGCCTGCGCTATCAAAATCGCTATTGGCGAAGAGCAGGCGAGAAGGCTGCGCCGCGAGTTCGAGAATCTGACACTCCTGCACGACCACCTCACCGACCTGGCCCTGCTGAGCTCGATACCGTCCCCCCTGGCCCTCGAGGAGCGCGCCCGCCTGGTGAGGGCCGTCTACTCCTACGTCCCGGGCCGCAGCCTGGCCAGTGCCCTGTCCTACCCGCGGCGGCAGGGCAGCGCCCCGCAGGTGCTGAGCCGCGTGTCTGACTGGCTGGCTGCGTTCCACGTCGCCGCCACGGGCCAGGCCACCATTCGGGGCAACGGCCACAAGCAACTGGCCGATCTCCTCGCAGCCATTGACGAGGCGGAACCCCCGACCCAGGAACCTCTGCCCCACCAACCGGATGACGGCCTCACTACGGCTAGGAAGGCGCCAGAGGTGCGGGGCCTCAGGCACGGCGACCTGAAGCCAGAGCATATTCTCTGGCGAGATGGCTCCATCGGCGTTCTGGACTGGGGCGAGATGAAGCCCGGCAGCGTCACCAGCGATTGGTTCTACTTCCTGACCCTCAGCGCCCTCCAGATAGGCGGTGTCGAGTCCGTTCAACAGCTCGCATTGGCGGCACCCACTCTGGAGGCGATCTTCTTCTCCCGCCACTGGTTCGGTGAGCTGGCGATGGAGGCTACCCGCCGGCTCTTGGACCGACTGGACCTGCCCAGATCGGCGGCAGCGCCCCTCTTTGCGCTCTCCGTCTGCCGCGACAGCCGCTACCGCTGGCCTTACCTGGCCCATGAGCCCTTCGGGGCCTACAACGACGCGCTACGGCTGCTGGGCCGCCGCTGGGGAGACCTGGTCTTCGACGGAGCGGCGGCCTAAAGAAGAATCCCCCCTAGAACGCCCCCCGGCCGCCGACCACGGCCGGGACGGTTCGCAAGAGAACAAGAACGTCCATCCAGAGGGTGGCGCCGCGCACGTACTCCAAGTCGAGCCGTACCCGCTCCTCGTAGGGCAGGGCGCGCCGCCCGGAGACCTGCCAGAGCCCGGTGATCCCAGGCTTCACGGCCAGCACCGACCGCTGCCACTGGGGGAAGGCGGTGAGGGCGGCGTGCTCGTCGGGGGCGAGCATGCGGGGGCCTACCAGGCTCATCTCACCGCGGAGGACGTTGAAGAGCTGGGGCAGCTCATCGAGGCTGAGGCGCCGTAGCCAGCGCCCCACTCTGGTGATGCGCGGGTCGTCCGGGAAGGTGAGGGTGCCCGACGGCAGGCCGCCGAAGGAGGTCGCCGGCCTCTCGATGGGTTGCCACCCCACCGGCCGGCCAGCAGGCCGCATAGTCCGGAACTTCCAGGCGTCGAAAGGGACGCCGCCCCGGCCCAGCACGCGCCGCCGGTGGAAGACGGGAGACCCCGAGTCGATCACGACGAGGGCGGCCAGGAGGACGAAGAGCGGCGCCAGCACGGTAAGAGCGAGGGCAGCGACCGCAAGGTCGAGGACCCTCTTAGCGGCCGCCGAGAAAGGCCCGCGGCCCGCCGTCCCCAAGGGGCGGGGGTGTTCCCCAACGGCGGCTAAGCCGCCCGCCTGTCGCTCCGCCACGCGCGCTTCCCTGAAAGCTTCTGCTCAGCCGCGAAGGCTCGCTCCAGCCCCTCCTCCAGGTCGACGAGGGCACACAAGCCCAGCGTCTCCTCCAGCCGGCTCACGTCGGCCATGAGGTTCTGCGCCTCCCCATTGCTGGCCGCAAAGACTGGCCGGCGCCCGGCCAGGCACCCGAGGGCCTCCGTCAGGTCAAGGATGGTGTGGGGCCGGCAGTACGCCACGTTCAACGTGAGCTGGTCATCGCTCTCCAGGGCGCCCACCACCGCCTCCACGGCATCATCGATGTAGGTGAACGAGAGCGCTGGACCGCCGCCCCGGCCCAAAGTCACCGGTTCGCCTCCCTTGATGCGCCCGTAGAGGCGGGGCACCAGCAGGTGAGCGGGCTGCCCGGGGCCGTAAAGGTAGAAGAACCGGAGCACCGCCGTCGAAAGGCGCTCGCGGTAGGCACCCATCATCAGCTCCCCCGCCAGCTTGCTGACCGCGAAGACGTCGCCGGGACAGGGCGCCGTCTCCTCGGAGAAGGGGTCAGGCCCGCCGCCGTAGACGCTCCCGGTGGAGCCGTAAACGAAGCGCCGGGCGCCACAGCGCACGGCGTGCTCCAGCAAGAGCAGGGTGCTCAGGGTGTTCACCTGCGCCATCTCCAGGGGCGGCGCCCCCGATGAGGGCGGGACCACCGCCAGGTGCACCACGGCATCGAGCCGTTCCGGCAGGGCGGATGTGAAGCCGGGATCGCGGAGGTCGCCAGCGATGGCCTCCACGCCTGTCGATCCGGCAGGCAGGCCAGCACGCCGGGCCACCGACCGCGGGACGCGCCCAGACGGGCGCCCCCAGACGGGGGCCCGTCCGGGCCCGTCCGGGCGGGCCAGGCAGACCAGGTGATGGCGCCCGTGGAGGCGCCGCACCAGGTGAGAGCCCAGGAAGCCTGTCGCGCCGGTGATGAGGACGGTCATGCCACGTGACATAGCTTCCTCCTCCAGGCAATGGTGGCCCGCAGGCCCTCCTCCAGCTCCACGGCGGCCCGAAAGCCCAGCTCCGCCTCGGCGCGAGCCGGCGAACCACAGCGGCGGCGCACGCCGGCGCCGTTCCCCTGTTCGAAGATAGGCCTCAACTCCAATCCCATCAGGCAGATCATCACCTCGACCAGGTGCGCGGCCGAGGTCTCGACGCCCCGGCAGACGTTGTAGGCGCCGAAGGAGCGGTCGCTGCGGGCGGCCAGGAGCATGGCGCGGGCCGCGTCGGTGATGTAGACGAAGTCCATGGTCTGGGAGCCGTCGCCGAAGATGCGGGGCGGCACGCCTTCCTCCAGGCAGGCGAGCCAGCTAGGTATGATCTGGGAACGGTTGCCGCGGTGGTCATGCCGCGGGCCGTAGATGTTGAAGAAGCGCAGAGCCATGAATGGAAGGCCATGCTCGGCGTAGAAGCCGGCGCCCAGGTGCTCGCCCGCCGCTTTGCTGGCCGCGTAGAGGCCGCGGGGCTCCAGCGGGTGCTCCTCGTCCACGGGCACGTAGCGCGGCTCTCCGTAGGCGGCCCCCGCCGAGGCGTAAACGACCTTTCGCACTCCCGCAGTCAGGGCGGCCTGGAGGACGTTGAATGTACCCGTTATGTTAACTCCCAGGGCGAGCTCGGGGCGGGCGCGGCACTGGTCGATGCGGGCCGCCGCCAGGTGAAAGACGAGGTCGGCGCCCCGACAGGCCCCCTCCACCGCTGCCGCGTCCCGCAGGTCGCCGCGGGCCACCTCCACTCGGCCCGTGGCCAGGGCATCGGTCAGGTTGTCCAGCGCCGCTCCCGTGGAGAAGCAATCGAAGGCGACTACGTGAGCACCCTCCGCCGCCAGCAGGTCAACCACGTGGGAGCCGATAGCGCCGGCCCCTCCGGTCACGACGACGCGCGCGTCCCTCAGCTCCATTAAGAACCTCCCTTCGCTGCTATAGCGGCGTACGCCTGTCCGGCGGGCAGGCCTTCACAAGCGCAAAACTCCATGACCGCCGAGGCCACCCTCTCCTGCTGCTCCGCCGTTAGCTCCGGGTACACCGGCAGCGACAGCACCTCGCGGCTGAGGGCCTCGCTCACCGGCAAGGAGCCGGGGCCGCCTCCGTAGGGCAGGCACCACTCCTGAAGGTGACAGGGCAGCGGATAGTGCACGCCCGTGGCGATGCCACGCTCCGACAGGTGACGGGCCAGGGCATCGCGCCGGGCGCTGCGCACGACGTACTGGTGATAGACGTGTCGACCGCCAGGCCTCTCGTGGGGAAGGACGAGACCGCTCCCGGCCAGGGCCCGGTTGTAGAAGGCGGCGTTGCGGCGCCGACCCTCCGTCCAGCCCTCGACGCAGTCCATCTTCAGGCAGACGATGGCAGCCTGGATCTCGTCCAGGCGGCAGTTCAGGCCCAGGACGGGGTGTGTGTACTTGTCGGCGCGGCCGTGATCCCGCAGCATGGCGATGCGCCGAGCCAGGGCCTCGTCGCCGGTGGTGACCATGCCGGCGTCGCCGTAGGCCTTGAGGTTCTTGGTGAAGACGAAGCTGAAGGCGGCGGCATCGCCCAGGGAGCCGGCCCGCCGGCCGCCGTACTCAGCCCCCACGGCCTGGCAGGCGTCCTCGATGACGCGCAGGCCCCGGCGACGCGCCAGGGCGACGATGGGCTCCATGTCCGCCGTCTGGCCGTAGAGGTGCACCGGCACGACGGCCTTCGTTCGCGGCGTGACGGCCGCCTCGGCCTGGCGCGTGTCCATGGTGCATGTCTCCGGGTCCACGTCGACGAAGACGGGGCGGGCGCCCAGGAAGGCGACGGCGGCCGGCGTGGCGATAAAGGTTAGGGAAGGCACGATGACCTCATCGCCAGGCCCAACGCCGCTCGCCCAGAGGGCGAGCATCAGGGCCTCGGTGCCTGAGCCCACGCCCACCGCGTGGCGCGTCCCGCAGTAGGCGGCGAAGCGTCCCTCCAGCTCCTTTACGTAGCGGCCCTGGTAGAGCTGCATGCTATCCAGCACCTCGGCGATGACAGCCAGGATGCGCTCCTTCAGGGGATCGTACTCAGCGCGCAGGTCCAGAAGTGGTATCCTTTCGCTCATGCTGCTGTCTCCTGCTTCTCCTCCGAAGGTGCCCAACCGTTGCTACGGCCCGCCTGTTCGATAGGCAAGGGCACAAGGGAGCCGTCGACGGCCAAAGAGGCCTCCAGCGCTTCGAGGACGCGGATGACGGCCAGCGCGGAGCGGCCATCCGAGCGCGGCCGGTCGCTGCCGCGGACGGCGCGGAGGAAGTCGCGGCACTCCCGCTCCAGGGGCTGGCCCTTCTCCAGCCGGGGCGCCGCGGCGGCGCCGTCGTAGAGGCGCAGGCCGCGGTTGCCGTGCTCGTCCGTGGCCTCGAAGGGCGCGTAGCCCCGGTCATAGACCACGAGCGGGTACTCGGCGGCCTCATCGAGGACGGCCATGCGCCGCGACCCTACGACCACCAACCGCCGCGCTTTCTCCGGGTAGTACCAGCTCGCCTGGCAGTGGGCGATGATGTTGGGGCCGTAGCGCAGCTCAGCGAAGACGACATCGGCCAGGCCGGGCCGCAGGTAGGCGCGGCCGGTGGCGCGGACAGCGGTCGGCGGCCTGCCGAGGAGGTACTGGAGGACGTAGACGTCATGGATGAGGTAGTCCCAGACGACGTCCACGTCCTCGCGGGCACGCGGACCCAGACTGGCCCGCAGCCCCGAGAGGTATCGCACCTCGCCCAGGGCGCCCTGAGCCAGCAGACGGGCCAGAGCCTCGACGGCCGGATGGTAGAGGTAGACATGGCCGGCGGCCAGGACCAGGCCCCGCGCCTGAGCCAGCAGTACCAACCGGGCGGCGCCGAGGCTGTCGGTGGCTAGGGGCTTCTCCACCAGAACATGCTTGCCGGCCGTCAGGGCTTTCTGAGCCATGTCGAAGTGGCTGGCGGCCGGCGTGGCGATGACCACAGCCTCCACAGACGGGTCCGCCAGCACGGCGTCGGCACTGGTAGCCAGGGCCGCCTGGGGCAGCTCGGCCGCCAGAGGCTCCAGGCGCTGAGGGTCGGTGTCGCAGCAGGTGAGCGGGCCGCACTCGGGCAGGACGGCCAGCGTGCGGGCCAGCTTGGGCCCCCAGTAGCCGACGCCGATAAGGGCTACGGCCACCGGCGAAGCGGCAGCGCCCTCAGGCGACGCGCTCGAGCCCGCCGGCAGCGACAAGCTGCTCCCGACGCCTGATGACTTCTTCATAGGCCTCTTCCAGTCTCGATACGCTCTCCTGCCAGGAGTGATGACGCACCACGTAGTCGCGGCCGGCGACGCCCAGGCGACGCCTCAGGCCAGCAAACTCCAGGAGGCCAGAGATGGCCTCTGCCCACTCGACCGGGTCAGTGGCGGACAGCAGGTGTTGACCCGGTCGCGCCCCCAGCCCGGAGCAGGCCTGGGCCGATGCCACCACAGGCAGGCCAGCGGCCATACACTCCAGCACCTTGGTTTGGACGCCGGCGCCGTAAAGCACCGGACTGACAGCCACCGTCGCCCGCAACAAGTAAGGGCGCACGTCCTTCACGTAGCCGGTCACGACGATGCGGACATCCCGGTCGAGACGCTGAACCTCGGCCGGCGGGTCCGCCCCCACGATGAGCAGCCGGGACCGAGGGTGCCGCTCCCAGACCAGCGGCATCATCCGGCGCACGAAGTCGAGCACGGAGGCGACGTTGGCGTGGTAGCGCATGTTGCCCAAGAAGACCAGGGTCCGCCCATCCGAGAGATCCGGCCCCAGTCGGAAGTAGTCGCTGTCAACGCCGTTGGGCACAGCCCGGACGGGGAGCACCGGGGCGAGGCCGCGGAGAGCGGCGCAGTCGGCCTGGGTGGTAGCGACGGCGCCGTCCATCCAGCCCAGGGCTTGCCGTTCGTAACGGCGCGTCTTCCAGAGCTCCCAGGCCGCCAGGGCGCGTCCGCGCCATTGGCCGGCGCGCAGGGTCCGCGACCAGAGAAGGGTCATGCAGTCCACGGAGTCGTACAGGCGGGGCAGGCCAGCCAGGATAGGAGCGTACTGGGCCGTGCGCAGGTGCTCCAAGTGAGCGACATCGTAAGACGGCGTTTCCAGACGCCTCAGCGTCCGGCGCGTCTCCTTCGACGCGAAGAAGGCCACGTTCAGGGGCATCGGGCCGGGCAGCGACCGCAGGCAGCTACGGGCCGCCCCCACCCACGACACCGGCACCACGGTCATGTCTCGACACCACTGCCGTACCTCGCTCAGGGGCTCCTGCCTCTCGCCGGGGCGCGCCAGCACTACCAGGGTCACCTGGTGACCACGCCCTGCCAGGTGCCGCAGGAACTGCCGCGGCCGGTCCCTCAACAGCGAGGGTACGTGGGGCGTGACAAAGAGGATACGCATCTCAGGAATCGCCCCTCACGCGAGCTTGCACCGCCTTGGTAAGAGCAGCCAACGCCTCCGTACGGGTAGGGCTTCTCCTTGCCCCCAGCTCGCCGAGAGTGAAGGCGACGAATCCCGCCGTGACCAGAGGCAGAACGACCGGCAAACGCCACGCGTCACGGGAATGCCAACGCAGACCCCGCGAGGCGATGCGCCCCACCCGGTAGGGGTAGGCGGCGGCAGGCAGCCAGAGGGTGCGGGCCAGGTAGGCATGAGGCATGCCGTCCAGCAGGCGCACCATGCCCACGCCCTCGCCCAGGTGTCGCATGTGGCGCAGGAAGCCGCCCAAGTCCTCACGGTTCTGGTGGTGCACCACCGCCCGCGGCTCGAAGAGAAGGCGCTCCCCAGCCAGGATTAGCCGCCGGTTGAAGAGCATGTCGTCGCCGGCGTAGTCCCCATCGTGGTACAAGCCGTACCTCTCGAAGACCCACCGCTTGTAGGAGCAGTTGCAGCCGACGATGTCTGACACTAGCCGCCGCGGCGACGACGGGGCGAGCCGTGAGAACTCCATCAGGAAGCTCGCCCACCCCACGAGACTGGCCGGGTTGGCGTTGACCACCGAGCCGCCGGCCCCCGCGACATTCACTTCGTGGGCACTCGCTAGATGCCGAAGCCAGCCAGGGTCCGCCACGCAGTCCGAGTCGAAGAAGGCGATGACGTCGCCCTGCGCCCGGCCGACACCCAGGTTCCGCGCCGCCCCCACGGGCGTCCTCCTCTCACGCCGGATGAGCTGGACTGACGGGAACTCCTCGCGCACGATGACGTCGGTTCCATCGCAGGAGCTGTCCACGACGATGACCTCGTAGGGCGATGGGAGTTCCTGCGTCATCAGCGATTCCAGAGCCCTTCGGATCGTGCGGGAGCCGTTGTAGCAGGGCACGACCACCGAGACCAGCGGGTGCTCGCCCCGGTAGGCGCTCCCTCCACACCAGAGCATCCCTGTGCCTTCCGTCACGGCTGACTCCTTCTGAAAGCCTCGGTTCCTTTGCCCTGGGTCGCGGCCCTCTCCAGCACGGCCAGGGTTCGCCGGGCGCACTCCTCCCAGGAGAACCGACGCGCCCTGGCTCGGCCGGCACTTCGCATCGCTTCCCTTAGCGCCGGATCGGACGCCACACGGACCATGGCCGCCGCAATGTCCTCAACGTCCAGAGGGTCCACCATCAACCCGGCCTCGCCGACCACCTCCGGCAGGGACGAGGCGCGAGAGGCTATCACCGGTGCGCCGCAGGCCATGGCCTCCAGCGGCGGCAGCCCGAAGCCCTCGTAGAGGGAGGGATAGACAAAGGCCAGCGCTCCTGAGTAGAGGTCGGCCAGTTCTACATCGGGAACGTGGCCGATGAACCGCACCGAACCGTTGAGGCCCAGCTCCCGTGTCGAGCGGAGAAGGCCGTCGTACTGCCAGCCGGGCTGCCCGACCACCACCAGGGCGGTATCGTCTGGAAGCCGACTGCGCGCCGCCGCGTAGGCCTCCAGGAGACGGGCGAAGTTCTTGTTGGGCTCCACTGTCCCTACGGCGAGGAAATAGCGTTCCTCGGCACGGCTGGGTCTCGCCGGTTGACCGTCGAAGGCCGGTGAGGCAGCCTCGTAGATCACCTCGACCCGCTCGTGGGCAAGCCCCCAGAGACGGATGATGTCGTCCCTGGTGTTGCGGCTGACGGCGATGACGCTGCTGGCTCGGCTGGCGCCCATACGCAAGACGTGCCGGTAGTAGATCCACGATCGAAGGTCGGCCCGCCTCGGGAAGAGCTGATTCGTCAGGTCGTGTACGGTCACCACCGAGGGGCCGCCGTAGGCCAGGGCGGGGGCCAGGACGGGATAGTGGACCACGTCCAGGCGCGATCCGTAGAGAAGCGGCGGCAGGACGATCTGCTCCAAGTAGCGTGCCTCCGGTCGGGGCAGCGGCAGCACGACGCGCCGCCACCGTGCCGGAAGGTGGGCAAAGTCGCGGGCATTGTGGGGGTGAAGGAAGAGAGCGTACGAGTTCCGGTCGTCTACCTGGGCCAGGGCCGAGAGAAGGCAGTGAGCGTAGCGCGCCACGCCGGCTCGTCGTGCCTTCCCTGTCAGACCAGAGAGCACCATCCCGATGCGCATGCCGCCTCCTACTGCTCCTCCGCCTGCGTGCTCGTCGCCAGAGCCGGGACAGGTGCTCCGCGAGAGACACGACGCAGCCGGGCCGGTAGGGCGTCGATGATCGAGGCGAGTTCGGGCAGGCGCAGGGCGGACGCCGCCGCGAGGTAGGCCAGCAGGCCGAGGCCTCCACCGAGCGTCAGGTAGGCGCCGTCACGGACAAGCCCAGGGTTACTCCATCCGTCGGCGAAGGGACCGGCCGCCAAGAGAACCAGGCACATCACCCCGCCCGCCGCGCACATCCTGCCGGCGCTCACGGCCAGAGGCCACAAATCGAAGCCGGGCGTGCGCCACCGCAGGGCCAGCACCAGCGTGACCATGATGGCGGCCGTTATGATGGACAGCCCGGCCGCCAGCCCCGCCTGCCCGAAGGCGCGGCTCAGGGCAATGTTCACAGGCAGCGAGGCGGGGATGAGTACCAGATGGATCACCAGCGGCGAGCGGAAGTCGCCCAGGGCGTAGAGGGCACGGGTGAACTGCCAGGTCAGAGCGTGGGCCACCAGCCCCAGGGAGTAGAAGCGCAGCGCCGCCGCCGTCACGGCGGCGTCCTCTACCCCAAAGGCACCCCGACCCAGGAGCACCCTTACCACGGGCCCAGCAGTGGAGGCCAGGAGCACCGACAGGGGCACCGTCACGAAGAAGATGAGGCGCGAGTTGGACGACAAGGTCTCCAAGAAGCGGGCCTGGTCCCTCCTGGCGACCTGCCGGGACATGAGCGGAAAGCTGACAACTGTCAGGGCTGTCGAGAAGCCCAGGGGGAACATCGCCAGCCGCAGGGCATAGTTCAGAGTCGTAACGCTTCCCGGCTCCAAGTGAGAGGCTATGACCCGCTCAAGGGCGAAGTAGGCCTGGCTGACCACCGCCAGCAACACCACCGGCACCAGGCTCCGGGCGATGCGCCGCACTTGCGGCGAGCGCAGGTCTACACGGAGATACCGTTTGCCTGGAAGGCGGCGTGCGTCGAACAGCACCACCGCTAGCTGCACCGCCCCCGCCAGCAGGGTGCCCGTCGCCAGCCCCCAAATGCCGAAGATAGCTCCCGCCGACAAGGCCCCGGCGATGACCACTAGGTTGAAGGCGAGAGAGGTAAGGGCGGCCGCCGTGAACCGCTGGAAGGCGTTCAGGAGGCTCACAAGGACAGAGGCCGCGCCCACGAACAAGAAGAGGGGGGCCATGGCCCGTGTCAGGCTTGTGGCCAGGCCGCGCACGTCCGGGTCGAACCCCGGCGCCAGCAGCGCCACGATGAGAGGAGCGGCCAGGGCGGCTGCCAGGGAGGCCACAGCCAGAAACGCCACAGAGATGACGGCGACCGTTCCCACGACTTTCCAGGCGCCCCTGTCGTCGCCCAGCTCCAGGAGTCCGCTCACGGAAGGAACCAGCAGAGCCGTCAAAGGGCCCGTGGTCAGGAGCTGGAGGAGGATCATGGGGAGGAAGATCGCGGTGAGATAGGCGTCTGTCTCGCTCCCGGCACCGAAGCGACCAGCGATGGCCGCTTCTCGCCCGAAGCCGGCGACGGTCCCCAAAGTGATGGCAGTAGCGACGACGGCAGCGGTCGTCAGGCTGCGCCGACCAAGGCTCTGGGGCGATGGTTGTTCCGCCGGGGCAGCGCTCACGGGCCCTCCCCTTCGCCGCGCGGGCCGGTACCGCAGGGGCACGCCTCTATGGGCCGCCTCGCCAGGACCAGCAGATTGGAAGACCAAGAAGGTCGGAGCTTCTTCAAGGCGAGCTTCAGCAGGATGCGGACCAGGCCGCGCTCAGCCAGGCATCCGTGCTTCGACCTGATCTTGAAGGACGGGTCCAGACGCGCGCGCAGCTCGGCGTGCTCCCAGGTCGGGGCGACGCGGGCGCGCAGCACCTGGAAACCGGCCTGAGTCAGCAGCGTCCGGACCTCGCTCATCGTGTACTCGCGGTGGTGCCGCCACTCGGGGGCCTCGCCGTAGAAGACGTCCAGCGGCGGGTAGCACCCCCTGCCGAGAGCAGCACGTACGCGCAGGCCCAGTTCGGCGCTATTCGGGGTAGTCAAGACCAGGCATCCCCCCGGCCGCAGCACCCGCCGGCACTCGCGCAGTGCCGGCTCCGGATGCCGCTCGAAGTGCTCCAGGACCTCCGTGAACAGGACGAGGTCAAAGGAGGAGTCGGGGAAGAGCAGCGGGTCCAGCGTCACGTCCGCCTCCACGACCGTCACGCCGGCGCGTCTCAGGCGATCCATGACCCCAGGAGGCCAGTCAGGGTTGAGGGTGATGTTCAGTCCCACCACCTCCGCACCCAGGTCCCGGTAGCAGAGGGCCAGGTGGCCGGGCACCACGCCCACATCCAGGAGGCGCGCCCCAGGACGCGGGGGTGCCAACTTCAGCGTCTCCAGGAAGCGGTAGTAGTGGTAGCGAAAGTAGTAGGCCCGCTCCTCCTCCGTCACGACGGAGCCCACGGCGTCCACGACCTGGCGGAGGTCGATGCCGTCGCCTAGCTCGACCCCGGTTCGAAGGGGGGTCTCGCCGTCAAGCGGGCTTTCAACCCTCACCTGAAGACGTGTGCTGGCCATCCTGCCTTTACCCTTCGGCATCTCCACCCGCCAGGCAGGGGGCAACTCTTTCTCCTGCGGCGAGCAGGCCCAGAGTCGCGAAGAATATGAAGCTGGAATACCCCAGTTGCAGGCTGTTGCCGAAGACCAGGCCCATCAGCGTGAACTGGGCTATCACCAAGAACAGGCCCCACACCAGCGCCCGGTCCTCGCCCGACCATGCTTCTCTTAGCCGTCTCAAGCTCGCCCCCCAGGCGGCAACCAGCAGCCACGCCACGGCGCCTATCCCAAGCCAGCCCGTCGCCAGGCCCACGTCGAGAAACATGTTGTGGGCGGAGACACCTCGTTCGCCCTGGATGAGGACGGCGTCCGTGGTGGGTACGGCGTAGCTGAAGTTGTCCAGGTAATAGCGGCGGTAGCCGTCGAGGCCCATGCCCCAGGGGTGCTCAGCAATGAGCCCTCGGGCCAAGTTCCAGTGAAAAGCGCGAGATCGCACCGACAGGTCTTCGCCCGAGAACGCGCCTGTGGCCCTCCCCAGAACGGGGCTTCCCGCCAGGGCGTCGCGCACCGGCCCGCCGTAGGCCGCGAGCCACAGACCGCCGACGCCAAGGCCCAGCACGCCTAGAGCCAGCAACGGCGCGCCCCGTCCCCTGGCGGCAGAGACGAAAGCAGCCAGCAACGCCGAGCCCAGAACCACCAGGCTCATCACCGCGGTCAGGCTGTTGGCCAGGATCATCTGCACGCCGACGGCCACCAGAAGAGCGGCTAGAGTCAGCCTCAGTGGTCGGGTGCGTGCAGCCAGAAGCGACGCCCCGCAAGTCACCAGCCCGAAGCCCAGGTACGGCCCGTAGTGCACGTCCATCAAGGCTCCCACGCCTTCGCGCAGGCCCTCTACCGTGGTGTCGCCGGCCTGCCACTGCTGGAAGCCGTAGACAACGTTGATCGCCACTCCCACGAGCAAGCCGCCGACCATAGCCGGCACGTCTCGCCTCCCGACGGCGCCCGCTACCACGAAGTAGACGGCAATGCCCAGTGCCAATCGGTAAGACACCTTGATGGCGCTGAACTCGTTGGAGGTGAGGACCCAGTCCGGCTGACGCAGGAACGCCACCAGATAGACGAAGCCGACTGCGAGCACCGGCCAGTGCAGCCGCTGAGGGTAGATCAATGGCTCTTTTCTCAACATCTGGCGCGCCACGTAGGCCACCAGGGCCGCCATCACGGCGGCTTCAGTGAGGCCGACGACGATGTCCCCAACCTGGAGGCGGACGGAGGGCAGCCCTATGCCCAAACCCAAGAGAGCCAGGGGCACGTCGATGCGGCTCAAAGAGAGAACGACCACCGCGAGGCCGCCCAGCGCAACGACGAGGAAGGCCACCCCATCGACGCCGGCCGCCCCCACGGCCAGGCCGACCGCCACCGCCGCTGCCGCCGTCAGGGCCGCCCGCCCTGCGGCGCTGGACGGCACCCGCCAGCTCTCCCAGGCCACCGGCCTGCTGCGAGGCGGCACAGCAAGGGCTCCCGCCGCCGTCTGCCTCATCATTCGGCGGCTCCCGGCGGAGGGCATGACGCCCAAAGGCTCCGCTTGCAAAGCCTTCCACCCATGCGTGCCTGTGTCCTCGGGAATAGCGCCCTCCCTGGCATGCATGCCTCCTAGCCTGCCGTAGAGGAACCTACGCCCGGCTTCGGCGCCAGCGCCGTCCCACTCTCCATGCGCGGGCAGGCCATGAGCGGCACCGGCGCCCGACCCAACAGCACCCTCCTGGCGGACCCCAAGAGGAGCCGCAGGTCTCGCCACAGTGAGTAGCCCTGCACGTATTCGACCTCGGGCGGCAGGCCGCTGCCGTCGCCGCCCTCCTCAGGGAAGCGCCAGGGCCCGGTCAGGCCCGGCCTTACCCAGGAGAGGGGAACGCTCGCACGCAACTCGGGTGCCACTGGTACCGCCCGCGGCCCCACAAGGCTCAACTGCCCCGCCAGGACGTTGAGTAGAGCAGGCAGTTTGCCCAGGCGGCTGCTGGCCATGCGCCGGCGCCAGGACCCGCCCACCTGCTCCTGAGAAGGCTTTTGCAGGGAGAGAAGGCCGAAGGGCCGGCCGCCGCGGCCCAACACCATCGTTGTTGCCAGGGGCGGACCGGCGCGATCGAGCAGGGAGGCCACCCAGGCGATGCCGATGACGGCCAGGACCAGGGGCATCAGGCACAAGGCGACGGTGCGGTCGACAAGGTCCTTGACCACCGCCTCGGGCCCGCGGATGCGCAGGGGCTCCAAGGCCATCATGGGCACCCGGCACTCGTAGGTGACCTTGACGCCCGTGGTGAGGGCATCGTAGAGGCCGGGGAGCACGCGTACCCGCGGCCAATGGTGTTGCGAGGCAAACTGCAGCACGCGCTGGAGGCTCTCCCAGGTCACCGCCGTCGGCGCCACCACCACCTCATCCACGGCATAGCGCCGTACGCACTCCTCGAGGCGCGTCGGGTCGCCGACGACGACTATGCCGTCTAGAAGCGGGGTCCCGGGAGGCCGGAAGTCGTGGAGATAGCCAACCACCTTCACCCCGTTGCCATTGCCAGCCATGCGACGGGCCAGGGCCAGGGCCGGAGCGTCTGCCCCCACGATGAGCACACGTTTGACCATTCGGCCTCGCCTTCGCAGGAAGGCGACTGTCCGGCCCACGGCCCAGCGCCCGCTGCCCAGGAGGACAATGGAGAAGAGCCAAGTAAGAAGGACGGCACCCCGCGATAGCTGCTCCTCCACCAGGAAGGTGAGGAACACGACCACCACGAGGCCCAGGGTGCAGGCGCTTACCAGGCGCCCGAACTGGCCCCGCCCGGCCAGGGCGTAGTCGCGGTCATAGAGGTCGTAGAGGGCGAGGAGGACCAGATATGCCGGCACGGCCAGGGCGCTGAAGACTAGGAAGCCCTCGAGATTGAAGGGGGAGCGTCGCAGCCAAAGGCCGCTGCCGTAGCGAAGGTAGAACGCGAGCGCCAGAGCCAGAGCAGTAGCTCCTGCGTCAACAACGATCAGGACCGGGGCCAGCACGTCCCGTCCTCGGCGGTCACTCCGCGCAGCGTCGCTGAAGTCAGGCAACGGCGGCCTCCATCCGCAGCCAGGAGGAAGTGTTGGTCAGCACCTTGGCGCCGGCGTCCTCAAGGTGGAAGTCCATCCGGTAGAGCCCTTCCCGCTCCAGGGCCTCGGTGAGGGCAGCCTGACGCCCCAGCGGGCAGACGAGGAGGAGGAAACCGCCGCCGCCGGCACCGGTCACCTTGCCCCCCAAAGCGCCACAGTGACGGGCGACCTCGTACCAGCGATCGATCTGGGGGTTGGAGATACCGCGGGCCAGACGCTTCTTCTCGCTCCAGCAGCGGTCGAGCAAGGCACCCAGGCCCTCGATATCGGCGGCCAGCAGCCGCCATCGGCATTCCATGGCCGCCGCCCTCATGAAGTGGAGCGACTCCAGGACGGCGGGCTCACGGCGGCAGATGGATTCTCTCTGCTGGCGCAGGATCTGCGAGGCATGGCGCGAGGACCCGGTGAAGAAGAGGAGCAGACTCTCTTCCAGCGCCCCCCGCGCGGCGACCGATATCTCCAGGCGCTCCGCCTCCGTGCCAGCGGCCTCGAAGTAGATGGCATTGATGCCGCCAAAGGCGGCGGCGTACTGGTCCTGACGCCCGATGGGCTCCCCCAGCTTGTCGATCTCGATGCGGCAGGCCGTCTCTGCTATCTCCTGGCGGGACATGGGCCTGCCAACGTAGGTGCTGAGGGCCTTGACCAGAGCCACAGCCACCGTGCTGGAGCTGCCCAGGCCGGTTCCGGGCGGCACCTCCGAGGCCAGGAAGATGGACAACCCTCCGTCGATGCCGAACTCATGGAGGATAGCCTTGGGTAGCCGCAGATCGCCGTCCCAGAGGAGAAGGTCGCCGTTGGCATGGCGGTAGAAGGCCCGGTAGTCGGAGGAGGTGAGCTGGAGGCTGCCTCCGTGGTTGGGGGTGAGGAAGACGTAGAAGTACTTGTCGATGGTGGCGCTCACCACCATGCCGCCGTGCTCGGCGTAGTAGGCCTCCAAGTCGGTGCCACCGCCGGCAAAGCTGATGCGCACCGGCGCCCGCGCAATGAGCATCGTCTACCCTGCCGCCTCCATGGCCCCCAGGACTTCGGCGGGCCTGCCTGCCTGCCTGCCGGACAGGCGGGCCGGACGGACACGATCAGCCGGGGCAACCGGCGCTTCCGCCTCTTGGGGCCGCTGCGCCGCCGCCCGGACCACGATCTTCGACAGAAGGTGCACCAGAACCAGATGAGCGCCTTCTACCTGTCCGTACTCATAGCTATCGATAACCAGGGTGGCGTCAGCCAGGCCCTTGAGCCGGCCACCGCCAGACCCCGTGAGCGCGATGACGGCCAGGCCCATGTTTCGGGCCTCCTTCGCGGCCGCGAGGATGTTGGGTGAGTTGCCGCTGGCTGAGACAGCCACCAGGACATCGCCGGGACGGGCATAGGCCCGCAACTGGGCGGCGAAGGACTCTTCGTAGCAGGTGTCGTTGGCCCAGGCCGTGAGCTGGGGCACGTTATCGCTCAGAGAGAAGGCGCGCAGGGGAGGCCCGCCGTTCTGCTGCGTGCTGCGCGCCAGGTCGCTGGCCAGGTGACTGGCGGTGGCAGCGCTGCCGCCGTTGCCCACAGCGAAGACAGCTCCATCACGCCGTTGCGCCCCCACCAGCAAGGACACGGCCGCCTCCACGTCCGAGGGATCGACACGCTCTAAGACAGCACGCGCCTCCGCCAGGAAATCGCTGATGGCGCCCCTGGCTCCGTTCCGCTCAGGGCTGGGCTTCGGAACCGTCGCCGTCGAGGTGGCGCGCCGCCGAGCTGGGAAGGGAATGACGCCGCCGTTGCGGCGGCCGTTGTGCCCGTTCAGGGCCAGGTAGGGGAGCATGACCTGGGCCAGGGCGTAGCGCTCGGGCGAGCCAATATCCAGCACATGGCCCACTCCTTCCAGGCCGTAGATCGGCAGGCCCTTGTCGATCAGGGAGGGGAACAGGTCGTGGCCCAGGTCGCTGGGGCGCCCTTCCGGAATCTCAGCCAGGACCGAGGGCTCGAAGACGTAGATGCCGGCACAGGCCAGATTCGTGAAGCGACGGCTCCGGGGCGGCTTCTCCTCGAAGCGGAGGATGCGCCCGTCGGAGGCGGCGTCCACCAGGCCGGCACGACCCGGCTCCTCCACCCGGTGGAGGGCCGTGGTGGCCACAGCGCTGCGCCAGCGGTGGAACTCGACCAGCGAGGTGAAGTCGACGTCCGTAAGCAGGTCGCCGCAGAGAACAAGGAAGGTGTCGTCCAGGAAGGAGGCCATCCTTCTCAGGGCGCCAGCCGTCCCCAAGAGCTCCTTCTCATGGGAGTAGGCGATCTTCATCCCCAGGCTGGAGCCATCGCCGAAGTGGCTGGTTACCGCCTCCGGACGGTAGTGGAGGTTGATGGCCACTTCCCTAACGCCGTGGTTGCATAACAGCTTCAGGAGATGCTCCAGTAGCGGCCTACCCCCTACGGGCAGCATGGGCTTGGGGCAGTGTTCTGTGAGAGGCCGCAGACGGGTTCCTTCGCCAGCGGCCAGGATGATCGCCTTCATGGCGCATACCTCCCTGAAGCCTCGATTGCTTCCGTGGATGCCTGCGTCTTCGCGACATCGTCGCCGCCCCAGGAGACGATGGCCTGGGCCGCCGCCAGCAGGTCGCGGGCGACCATGAACGGGCCCAGGCCGGCCGCCCGCGCCAGGGGCAGGGCGCGACGGCCGCGGCCTGTCAGCACCAGGATGGGGATGGCGCAGTCAGCAGCGCGGGCCGCCGCGATGTCGTCCACCCAGTCGCCGATGACGCAGGTATCGGCCGGGGACACACCCAGGCAGCGGCCGGCCTCGATGAGCAGGCCGGGTTGCGGCTTGCGACAGGCGCAGCCTTCTTCGGGAGCGTGGGGACAGTAGAGTACGGCGTCGATACGGGCGCCACCTTCGGCCAGGGCTGATACCATGCGGGCGTTAAGCTCCTCCACCTCCGCGGCGGAGGCCAGCCCCCGGCCGATGACGGCCTGATTGGTGACCACGGCCAGCCGGTAGCGCGCCGCCGTCAACTGGCGGAGCCCCTCCAGGGTCCCCGGCAGGAGGCGGAACTGGCTCCAGGAGGTCACATGACCGTCCTGATCAGCGTTGATGACACCATCACGATCCAGGAGAACTGCTTTCACCCCATCGGCTCTACCTCAAACCGAAAAACCAGTTCCGCGTCCCGCCGGAGGTCCAGGGTTGCTTCCGATACCGGGCCTTGCCTCTCACCGTCCACCTCCAGCGACAGCGCTCGACCGCCCTGGGGCAGTGAGAAGGCGACTTGGAGCGGCATGGGCGCCGCCCCCGGCTGCTTCTGGATGAGCAGCCGGTACTCCCAGTAGTCCGGACCCGTATCGACGACTGTGGGGGAGACGTACTCGATCTGGAGAGCCTTCTCCTGGCCGGGGGGCAGGGCGAAGAACCGGCCGAGGACGGTCTTGCCGTCCTCCTGGGAGATCTCCTCCACACCGATGCTGCGTCCACCCTCGCTGGCGGCAACAAGGCGGCTCTCAGGCGGCGTCAGCAGGCGGACGTAGCCGCCGTAGGTGCCGCCCAGCATGAGCCGGCGCACCAGCTCCGGGTCGCGACCCTCCTGCCAGCGAGGCAGGTTGTTTACGTAGCCCAGGGTGACCTGGTGGCGGGCATTCCCCAGCTCATCCAGGGTCACGTCCAGGCGGAGGGACTGCTCGATGGCTATGTTCAGCTTGGTGCTGTTGACGCTGGCGTCGACGACCATCAGGTAGTCGCCGGGGCCGTCGCGGAGGCCGCCGTCCCAGCCCATCTCTCGAACCAGGCGCTGCTCGTTAGCGTCATTCAGGTAGATGAGGAGGTCCTTGTCGTCGCCAACCTCCTGCAGCGTGTCCAGGAGAGGCGACCACTGGGAGGGCCCAGCGTGGAGGACGCGCTCCAGCACCTCGTCGGCGATGAGGGCGACGATGGCCTTGCGGTCGTCGCCCGGGTGGACGGGGCTGCGGGTGTTAGCCTCGATGAGGTCCAGGGCGTTCTCGCTGGTCACGCGAACCCCATACTCGGGCACGTCCACGGGCCCAGTGACGCCGAGAAGCTTCTCCAGGGTAGTGACGTTGATGCCGATGACGCCGTCCACCGGCTGGCCGCCGCCCGCCTCGAAGAACCACCGGGCCTGGCGGGCCGCCGTCGGGAAGTCGGGCGACCAGTTGGCCAGGGCCAGGTTCCAGCTCCAGCCCTTCAGCAGATAGTTGGCCAGGGGGCCCGGCGGCTCCACATAGTTGCCAGCCTTCATCCAGCGCTCGCTGAAGGCGACGGCGTCCTCGAAGAACATCTTCTCGATGCGCCCCTCGCGGACGGTGACAAGGCCGTACACTGAGATGAGCCCTCCGGTCGGCAGGAGCTCAGCGTTGTTCTGGGCCAGCACCAGGTAGGTCCGGGGGCCGGAGAAGCCGAGCACCGAGGGCACCAGCTCCTGGCCGCGGCGGTAGTCCTGAATCAGCTCCCAAGCCCGCTCTCGCTGTTCGTCCAGCTCGCGGACGGCGGCTGCCAGAGGCGGCAGGAGGCCGTCGCTGTCGATGCGGTCTCGATGCTCGTCTATGGCGGCCAGGCGCGACTCCAGCGAGTCCATTTCGGGCCTTGCACGCTCCAGCAGCACCACCGATTTCTCGAGAAGGGTGCCGCCCTCTCCTGTGCGGACGGCGTTGAAGTCGCGGGCGGCCTCCACCGCGAGGCGGCCCGCCAGGCTAGCCTCCACGCCGATATCCATCATCTCGCGACCCGCCTTTACCTGGGCCGAGGCCAGGGGGAGAAGGCCGGCCACCTTCAGGAAGGGGTCACGATCCAGACGGCGGTGAGCCGAATGGAAGAGCTGGCCCGCCCGGACCAGTCGATCCTCGGCCTGGGCCAGGTCTTCCTCGTCGACGTCCAGCCGGCTGGTTTCGAGGATGTCCTGGGCTTCGAGCAGCAGGCTCCGCCCCTCAGCCACGTCGGCGTAGAGAGTCCGGTAGTGGAGGCCCAGAGCAACGGCGAGCAAAAGCGTCCCTGCCGCGAGGCCAAGAGCCATCCACGATCTGGCCCGCATCCTCCTGAGCACGTCCCTGCCCTCGTGGGGGCTCTGGGTGGGCGACGGATTCCCCCGCCCCGAGCCCCCAAGGCTAGCCGATCGAGAAAGTAGGCGCTGTCTCCCCTAGCTGCGGCGGCGAGAGCCCACCCGACGGGCACCCACCGCGGCCAGCGCCAGACCGACGCCGGCAGCCAGGGCGACCAGCCACGGGAAGGACCCGCCACTCGAGGCCATCGATCCTTCGCCCGTGGCAGGCAGGGCCACAGTCTGGGCAGCGCCGGCGACCACACTGGTCAGCGCCGAGAGCTCGCCGCACTGGGCCTTGACATTGATAAGGCCCGGCGTGCTGCCGACGTTCAGCGTCGCCTCGGCCATGCCGGCCGCATCGGTGCTGACCGGCCCGGCCACGACGTAGGCGTCGGTGCCCGGCTGCTGCGTGATGGCGAACGAGCAGGATGCGCCAGCCACCGGAGCGCCTGTCGGGCTGACGATCTGGACGCCGAGGACGACACTCTGGCCGACCGCAGGCGTCGCACTGGAGACCGACAGGGTGACGCTGCCGGTGGGCGGCGGGTACTGCGCCTGAGCGCCGCCGAGAATGGCCATCCAGGCCACCAGAGCGCCCAGCGCCAGCACGGTACCTCCCCGTGCCCACCTCCACATGCCTCTCATGGCTACCTCCTTTCCCTACGATTTAGATTCGCTCCGCCCGCACCACCAGCCGGTCGCTGTAGTTCCGGGACCCGCTGTCGAAGGTGCCCCCGCAGGTGATGAGGGTGACAACCTCCCTGCTGGTGGGCCCCACGATCTCCGAGACCGGCGCCATGCGAGCGTCGTAGGACAACTTGAGAGATACTTGGTAGCGCAGGACTGAGCCGTCGGCCAGACGCACCTCGACGATGTCCCCTTCGCCCAGTTCCTTGAGCCGCCAGAAGACGGCTGCCCCGTAGTTCCGGTAGTCCAGGTGACCGGAGAGGACGGCGTTGCCGCCCGTCCCCGGCCGGGCCGTGAAGTTGTACCAGGCCACATCCTCTGGCCCATCGGGCACATCCATGACAGCATCGGGCCGCACCCCCTTCACGCTGACGGGGGCGTCCACGCCGATGGCTGGTATCAAGAGGCGGACAGGAGGTACCGCTACGGGTGAGGGCGACGGGGCCGGCGTCGAAGTCGGCGTCGCCGTGTGCCTGACCGTGGCCCGAGGCGCCGCCGTGGGCACTGCCAGCAGCTCCGGCGCCGGCGAGCCACCACCGAGGTTGCCTGCCAACACCCAGCCGACAGCGCTCGCCACGGCCACCAGGGCCACTGTGGCCAGCACCCACCTCCAGCGAGCCCGCCCGGGCATCCATGTCACTTTCTGCCTACTCCTCTGGTGGCAAGGCCGGCCTGCCGGATAGTTCTAGGGGATTATCGGCAGGGCCGCCGAGTCTTTGGGTAAGGCAACACCCTTATTCCTGAGGGCCCGCCAGGCCCAGGGATGCAGGGAGCGCAGAGCCAAGCTGGCGCTTGTCTCCATTTCTGTTGGCGCTAGGCGACTCTCTCGTTGGCACCGGCAGGCTCCTGTGTCGAACGTGGCGCGCGCCCGGGAGGGCTTGCGCTTACGACCAGTGTCATCGGCGTGGTAGTGGTAGTAGTGGTGGTAGGCGGGGGCTCCCCGGCGACCCGTCTTGTTGAGGACAACCCCCAGCAGGCGGTCGGTGG